>Ga0194126_10000122_pt1 | contig 119085 bp, 124 predicted proteins | sample TA2KigC150mmetaG_FD_148641 | JGI IMG/M metagenome (GOLD analysis project Ga0194126, IMG submission 148641) | Freshwater microbial communities from Lake Tanganyika, Tanzania - TA2015035 Kigoma Deep Cast 150m | ecosystem: Environmental > Aquatic > Freshwater > Lake | place: Tanzania: Lake... | reverse complement strand
TCCCGCTAGTTCCATTAGTACCTGATGTACCATTTGTCCCTGAACTACCGCTAGTACCATTTGTCCCTGAAGTACCATTAGTTCCGCTGGTTCCATTTGTTCCACTTGTACCTGAAGTTCCTGAAGTTCCTGAAGAACCTGAACTTCCTGAAGTTCCTGAAGAACCTGAGCTTCCGCTAGTTCCTGAAGAACCTGAGCTACCTGAAGTGCCTGATGAACCTGAGCTTCCGCTAGTTCCTGAAGAACCTGATGTTCCGCTAGTCCCATCAGTCCCTGAAGTACCATTTGTACCTGAAGAACCTGAACTTCCTGAAGTTCCTGAAGAACCTGAGCTTCCGCTAGTTCCTGAAGAACCTGAGCTACCTGAAGTGCCTGATGAACCTGAGCTTCCGCTAGTTCCTGAAGAACCTGAGCTTCCGCTAGTTCCTGAAGAACCTGAGCTTCCGCTAGTTCCTGAAGAACCTGATGTTCCGCTAGTCCCATCAGTCCCTGAAGTACCATTTGTACCTGAGGAGCCTGAACTTCCTGAAGTTCCTGATGAACCTGAAGAACCACTTGTACCTGAACTTCCTGATGTACCACTTGTACCATCTGTTCCTGATGATCCACTTGTACCATCTGTTCCTGATGATCCACTTGTACCAGACGTGCCATCAGTACCCGATGAGCCGCTAGAACCTGAGGTTCCTGAAGAACCACTTGTTCCAGAGGAACCCGATGAGCCACTAGAACCTGATGTACCTGAAGTACCATCTGTTCCTGATGAACCTGAACTTCCTGAAGTACCTGATGAACCTGAACTTCCTGAAGTACCTGATGAACCGCTTGTTCCGCTTGAACCTGAGCTCCCTGATGTACCTGATGAACCGCTTGTTCCTGATGAGCCGCTTGTACCACTTGTACCATCTGTTCCTGATGAACCTGAACTTCCTGAAGTACCTGATGAACCTGAACTTCCTGAAGTACCTGATGAACCTGAACTTCCTGAAGTACCTGATGAACCTGAACTTCCTGAAGTACCTGATGAACCGCTTGTTCCTGATGAACCATCTGTACCTGAACTTCCACTTGTTCCTGATGAACCACTTGTTCCTGATGTACCATCTGTACCTGAACTTCCACTAGAACCTGAAGAACCACTTGTTCCTGATGTACCATCTGTACCTGAACTTCCACTAGAACCTGAGGTACCTGATGAACCACTTGTTCCTGAAGAACCGCTAGTTCCTGATGAACCACTTGTTCCTGAAGAACCGCTAGTCCCTGATGAACCACTTGTTCCACTTGTACCATCTGTACCTGAAGAGCCGCTAGTTCCTGAGGTTCCTGAAGAACCATTTGTTCCACTAGAGCCTGAAGAACCACTTGTTCCGCTTGAGCCTGAGCTCCCTGATGTACCTGATGTACCGTCTATACCACTTGAACCTGAAGTACCTGAAGTACCGTCTGTACCGCTAGAACCTGAACTACCACTTGATCCGCTAGACCCTGATGTTCCATTTGTTCCCGAACTTCCGCTAGTACCGCTAGACCCTGATGTTCCGTCGGTACCGCTACTTCCACTTGTCCCTGAAGTTCCATTGGTTCCTGATGTACCATTTGTACCGTTCGTTCCTGAAGTTCCATTGGTTCCTGATGTACCATTTGTACCTGATGTCCCATTAGTTCCTGAAGACCCTGATGTTCCGTCCGTACCGCTACTTCCACTTGTTCCATTAGTACCGTTAGTTCCTGATGTACCTGAAGACCCGCTAGTACCATTAGTTCCACTTGACCCTGATGTACCGCTAGATCCGGATGACCCGCTAGTACCATTTGTTCCACTAGAACCTGATGTTCCACTACTTCCATCTGTACCGTTGGTTCCTGAAGTTCCACTTGACCCATTAGTTCCATCCGTACCGCTAGACCCATCAGTTCCATTAGTACCACTTGTTCCGCTTGATCCCGATGTTCCTGAAGTGCCGTCAATACCTGAAGAACCTGAAGTACCACTTGTTCCGTCTATCCCTGAAGAACCTGAAGTTCCGCTAGTCCCAGCAATACCGCTTGAACCTGAAGTTCCGCTAGTTCCTGAACTACCATCTGTTCCGCTTGTTCCATTCGTACCGCTAGTACCATCTGTTCCGCTTGTTCCAGAACTTCCCGACGTACCATCTGTTCCACTTAATCCTGAAGAACCACTAGTTCCTGATGATCCTGATGTTCCGTCAAAACCATTTGTACCACTAGTACCATTGGTTCCACTTGAACCTGAAGTTCCACTACTACCATCAATACCTGAAGATCCTGATGTACCATTAATTCCACTTGTACCGCTTGAACCACTTGATCCATTGGTACCTGAAACACCACTTGTTCCTGAAGAACCCGATGTTCCACTTATTCCTGATGAGCCAGAAGTTCCTGAAGAACCACTAGTCCCATTAATTCCTGAGGTACCATTAGTACCGCTAGTTCCATTTGTTCCTGAAGTACCATTGGTACCACTTGATCCGCTTAATATTGATTGTAAATCACTTAAAGGTGCAAAATATGATGATCCCTGAGGACTCTGTGATGTATCACCAGTAACAACAACATGTATAATGTCATTCAGTGTGACCGCAGAAACTCTCGACCTATCAGTTAATCTATTATATTGTGGCATCTTAAACTATAAATATTTATGACTTGGAAACTAAATCTATATATCATTATAATTATTGTAATTTATTATTTTTGTCATTGAAGACTTCTCAACAAACACGGGTTGATGTTCGGTGTTAGTGTTGGTGTTGGTGTCCTATAATTACTTGGGCTTGGTATTACAATAATTGGTTGATATCCACATGGATGGTATGATGGTGTAACTGTTGGCGTTGGTGTATGACTCGGTGTCAAACTAGCCGTTTGAGTTACTGTTGGTGTTAGAGAGTGGGGATCAATACAAGGTATTCCTTCTTTGGTTGGTTGTTTAGAAAGAAAAGAAAAATTTGAATGTCACCCGTCAGTTCTTCAGGTATATCAAAAAGTTATTGAAATAGTCGGGTAGTAATATTTATCTAAAAACAATACCGACTTTAATGCCAAATCAATTACAAATAAATTCAATTTCGGGAACATCACCATTTGATATCTATGTATGTGATGCAACCATAACTTATTGTTTTTTTGTTGCAACAATCGTTGGTGGTCCTTTTACATTTGACATACCATTTCCATTAGACAACACAACACCAATCATATTAAAAATTGTTGATGGTGCTGGTTGTGAAAAAATATATACTCTTAACTGCCAAAAAATTTATGGGAAAATGTTTCAAGACTTTCCTATCTTTTTATTCCAAGATGCGTCAATTTATATCTTTGAAGGTCCTTAATAATTTACAACTGATATTTGTTTGATATTTTAATTTTATGAAAATATTTGTACAAATCGCGTCGTACAGAGACCCACAATTGATCCAAACAATTGAAAACATGTTGGAAAATGCAAAAAAACCAAGAAATCTTAGATTCGGTATTGCAAGACAATTTCATCCTGAAGATGGTTTTGATGATTTATCAAAATATTCCAAAGACAAAAGATTCAAAATATTAAACATTCCATATACGGAATCGAAAGGTGTTTGTTGGGCTAGACACCAAGTCCAACAAATGTATGGTGGAGAAGAATATACTTTACAAATTGATTCTCATATGAGATTCGAAAAAAATTGGGACGAAGAAATGATTAAAATGATTAAACAACTTCAAAAGAAAGGGCATAAAAAACCATTACTTACAGGATATGTATCATCATTTGATCCTGATAATGATCCCGCCGCTCGCATTATGGAACCGTGGAGAATGGTATTCGATAGATTTACACCTGAAGGAGTTGTATTCTTTTTACCCGAAATTATACCAGGATGGAGGGAAATGAAAGAACCTATTCCTGCTAGATTTTATTCCGCACACTATTGTTTCACGATAGGACAATTTTCAATTGAAGTCCAACACGATCCTGAATTTTATTTTCATGGTGAGGAAATTTCAATTACGGTAAGATCATATACACATGGTTATGACTTATTTCATCCACATAAAGTTTTGATTTGGCATGAATACACAAGAAAAGGTAGAACAAAACAATGGGATGATGATAAAGATTGGCATTTGAGAAACACTGCTTGTCACATTAAAAACAGACAGTTATTAGGTATAGATGGTGAAACTTTTGATGGTAATTATTCATTATGGTTTGGGTCTGAAAGGACTGTACAAGACTATGAAAAATACGCAGGAATATTATTCAGAACAAGAGCGGTTCAACAAGAAACTTTGGATAAAAAATATCCACCAAACACGTACAATTTTGAAAACGAGGAATCATGGAAAAAAACATTTTCAACAATTTTTAAACATTGTATTGATTTGGATTTAAATAAAGTTACCGAAACCGATTATGACTTTTGGGTCGTGGCATTTCACGATAAAGAACATGAAACAATTTTTAGACAAGATGCCGACGCAAATGAAATTGTAAGAATTAAAAATGATCCTGATGGTTATGGTAAAATATGGAGAGAATTCCCAACGACAAAAATACCTTCCTATTGGGTTGTTTGGCCTCACTCAATTTCAAAAGATTGGTGTGAAAGGATTGTTGGAAATTTATAATTTAATGAATCAAAAAGTAATACTAACACTAACAACAATACCAAACAGAATAAATAGATCTGTCGGTGGGTTAAAACCAGTTATTGAAAGATTGTTGGGTTTATCATATAACAACTATGAAATCCATTTGAATATTCCAGATATTTGTAAAAAATCAAATGAAAAATATGTAATACCTAAATGGTTAGAATCAATTAAAGATGAAAAATTAAAGATTTTTAGAACTGAAGATTATGGGTCTTTAACAAAAATATTACCAACCATAATGAGATTAGATAGGAATGATGATACAATTTTAATAACAGTTGATGATGATCTAGAATATATCGATGGTTTTATAGAATACCATATTGAAAAAAGAAAAGAATATCCAGATTCTGCGTTAGGGTTTGCTGGTATATCTTCTTTTGATGGTAGTTGTCATTTTTGTACAACAGTTCAAAAAGATACAAGAGTTAAAATTTTAGAAGGATATAAAACAGTGTCATATAAAAATGGTTTTTTTAAACAAGATTTTTTTGATGAATTTGTTGGTAAATCTTGGAGTGATGATATAGTTTTATCTGCTTATCTTGGAAAACATAACATACAAAAAATTGTGATGAATTATAATAAAGATAATGATTTTAGAGCTAGGGTTGAATCCTTCCCTATTGTAGGTCATTTACCAAATGATAGAGGTGGTTGTTTTTGGTTTAGAAACGAAGGTGTTGACGACAACTCAAAAACTTGGTATAAAACTGGTTATTTAGAAAGATAATGATAACATTAGTAACAGGTTTATGGGATATAGGTAGAGGAAACTTATCTGAAAATTGGTCAAGATCTTTTGACCACTATTTAAGTAAATTCGAACAACTTCTAAAGGTTGATAATAATATGATAATTTTTGGAGATGTAGAACTTCAGAAATTTGTTATGGAAAAAAGAAATGATTCAAACACGCAATTTATTTTGCGTGATCTAAATTGGTTCAAAAATAATGAATTTTTTAATTCAATTCAAAAAATAAGAACGAATCCTACGTGGTATAATTTAGCAGGTTGGTTAAAGGATTCAACTCAAGCGAAACTTGAAATGTATAACCCTATTGTAATGTCTAAAATGTTTATTTTACATGACGCCGTTTTGCTTGATAAATTTAATTCAGAAAAATTGTATTGGATAGATGCTGGATTGGCAAATACCGTTCAAATGGGTTATTTAACGCATGACAAGGTATTACCAAAAATAGAAAGTCTTTTTGATAACTTTACGTTTGTTTGCTTTCCTTATCAGGCAGATAAAGAAATTCATGGGTTTGATATTGAAAAAATGGATCAGATCACAGGTACAAGAGTCAATAAAGTCTGTCGTGGTGGTTTTTTTGGTGGTCCCGTCAGTCTGATTAGACAAATGAATACTCTTTATTATAATCTTATGAAATCCACGATTGAAAGAGGATTGATGGGGACTGAAGAAAGTTTGTTCTCAATATTATTATACAACAACCCAACAATAATTGATTATGTTGAAATTGAACCCAATGGTCTTTTATATAAATTTTTTGAAGATTTAAAAAACAATAATATAACAATTAAATCACTTAAGAAAGAACGAATAATAAAGACTATTACTAATGGTCAAGTTGGTTTATATATTATAAGTTTCAACAGCCCCAAACAATTCGAAGCGTTAATAAACTCAATGTTATTATATGATTCAGATTTTATCGAAAAGACTAATAAATTTCTTCTAAATAACTCAACAGATTACTCAACAACCTCTAAGTATATTGATCTTTGTGATAGATATGGATTCGAACACATAAAAACAGATAATATAGGTATAACGGGGGGTAGAGTTTGGGTGGCCGAACATTTCGAAAACTCAGATATGGAATATTATTTGTTTTTTGAAGATGACATGTTTTTTTACACTGGTGGTGAATCGGTTTGTAAAAATGGTTTTAATAGAAATGTTAGACATCTGTATAAAAAACTTTTACAAATTATAAAAAAAGAAAATTTTGATTTTTTAAAATTAAACTTTACAGAGTTTTATGGAAGTCATGAAAGACAATGGTCATGGTATAATGTTGATCAAGATTTCAGATCAAAACATTGGCCTAACAATCAACAACTACCTAAACACGGTCAGTCGGCAAACTCACCATATTTAGAATATAAAAATATAAAATCTTATGATGGGTTAGCATATGCTACTGGAGAAATTTATTTATCAAATTGGCCCATTATTTTGTCCAAAGAGGGAAATTATAAATGTTATATTGAAACCAAATTTGATTTTCCATATGAACAAACTTTAATGTCTCATTGTTTTAAACAAACAATTAAAAATAAAATATATCCAGGCCTCTTACTTTTAACTCCAACCGAACACAACAGGTTTGATTTCTATGAATCTAATTTAAGAAAAGAATTTTAATTGGAGTATTTATAGTTAAAAGATTTGATGGAATTTTTTATCAGAAAAAACGCAACACTTCCTGTGTTGAAGATTAATGTTATCAAGGATGGAAGAAATGACTACAACAGATCGATGAGGTTTTTGGAGGGCACTGACGTATTTTTTTCTATGGTTGATATCACAACTGATGTTCCAAGAATAGTCTCGAGGCCAGCAGGATTTATGAAAAAAGAACCTGTGGATTTAATAACTGAAGATCAATATTATGTTTATTATCAATTTACACCGTTCGACACAAAAAAAGTTGGAAGATACAAAGGTCAGTTTTTGTTTCGGAATGAAACAGGTATTTTAACACTACCTATCAATCAAGAAATATATATTAATGTTACTGAAAGTTTTGTAATCAACGATTTTGAATTTCAGTCTTGTTATGTTGTAGATTATCCGTGTTGTTTTGGTGGATTAACACCACAACCACCAATACCTCCAGTAACAACAACTACGACCACAGTATCACCAATTACCACAACAACTACATTAATGCCTGTGACAACAACCACAACAACTAATGGCCCACAACCAACTGGATACACAGAGTGGGTTATAGCTTTTGGGTCTGGCAACTCAAACCTTGCTTGCTCAGAAAGTGATGAATATGTAACGGCATATACACCCGTAATGTCTGCATTAACAATTAGTCAAACCCTTTGGGCAACACCCAATTTTGACACATACTCATTTGCTACGAATGGTGCTTGGTTTAGAGTATTGAAAAGAAATGGGGTTCCGTTTTTACCAAACACCATCGTATACGTCGGTCAGTACAGTGGTATGTTTGGTAATTATAGTCAAGTAATAAATTCTCACCAATGTGGATCTCCATTTGGTTGTAAATGCTTCACATACACAAAAACACAAAACAATGTACTTAATTCTATCTACGTAAATTGTAGTGGAAATACTGTTGCTATAACGTTACCTTTCAACGGTTCTCAAACGTTTTGTGGTGCATTTACTCAACATTACGATTTCATCTCAGTAAGTGGTGGAATTAACAATTGTGTGGGGGGTATTTGTCCTTAGTGAAATTAAAAACAAGGTATTTATTAAAAAAGTTCGGATGGAATTCACAATAGGACAAAATACAAGTTTACCTTTACTCAAAATGCAAGTTGTCAAAAACGGGACGCAAGATTTTGATTCTATGATGAAATTTATTGAAACCTCATCTGTTTTTTTTTCAATGGTGAGTACCGAAAATGGAATTCCAAAAATTTTAACTAAAAGTGCTGGTTTTGTAGAAAAGTTAGAAATGGATCCTAATGCTTCGGCCGAGTTTTATATATATTACAAATTTACGCCTCAAGACACTTCGAAAATAGGTAGGTATGAGGGTCAATTTGTTTTTATTAATGAAACGGGAACTTTAGTGCTACCTGTTAGAGAAAATCTATATATAAATGTTGTTGAAAGTTTTAACTCGATTGATATCCTTTATAATCCTTGTTATACTTTAGAGTATAGTTGTTGTACAACCCCATTTCCAACACCAACACCCACACCAACTAATGAACCAGAAATAAGTGTTACACCAACCATGACTGTTACTCCGACACCAACTTTAACCCCAACTCCCACACAGACACCGAATCAACCTGTTTGTGTACATCAGTTTTATAATCAACTTGTTTATAGTACAACAAATTTTGGTGACTTCCGAAATAACACCATATTAGCCTGTTTAGCCCTCAATGGTTTGGAAGCAGGGACTGATAGTGTAAATGGATACTATGACAGATATACTAATAGTCAGCAATTGATCGTTGGAGACCTTCTGTATTCAAATGACAAAACTTGTTTTTCTACGGAAGATACGGGTTATTTTGTTATGTGGCAGGGTGGAAGTTATAACGTATTTTTAATTCTTAATGGTGTAATGCAAGATTCTACTTATATCTGTTGATAAGAGTAATTATTACTCCTATATTTATTTACGAAGGTAAATGTCGACCTTATTCGACAGCTAATACACCAAAAGTAAATAAGTATGATATCACAAGAAGAAATAGAACAATTTCTTCAGGGTAATGATCCTGAAGAATTCATCGTATCAGTAGAATACGATTATCTAACAGACAAGATTTTCAAAATAAAAGAAGTTCCTAATAAAGGAAAACAGATCCAACTAGATACTTTAGTATCTTTTGCTTGGGTGGGTGATCTACGAAATCTCAACTTCTATTCGAAATCTAAGACATTACAAAAAGAAGCCATGACCAAACATGGTATAATAATTGAAAAACTACGAACTGACGGTAATGATCGTTTAGAACGTGGTTTAACATTTCTTGTAAAATCTATGAAAGGTTATAGAAACCTCATTCAGTTCTTTAGAGAAGGTGGAGTAGACCCTTGGGGTGAAAATGTAAGAGACCTCATAATGGTATTACCTCCCGTTGAACAATACCTCATATCAAAAGAAAAAAGATTATTTAAAGGTTTCGAAGAATACAACGACATTACGAGAATGGTATTTGACCTTGAAACTACCTCACTTGAGCCCAAGGATGGTCGTATCTTCATGATCGGAATTAAAACAAATAAAGGATTTAAAAAAGTTATTGAATGTGCTAATGAAGACGAAGAACGTAGAGGTATTACGGAGTTCTTTAATATTATTGAGGAACAAAAACCTTCCATTCTTTCAGGATACAACTCATTTAACTTTGACTGGTATTGGATTTATGAAAGATGTAAAATTTTAAATCTTGATATTAAACGAGTTGCCAAATCGTTTAACCCTGAGAAATCTATTTCACAAAAAGAGTCAATGTTGAAACTTGCAAACGAAGTAGAGAAGTTTACTCAAACTCAAATGTGGGGTTATAACATTATTGATATTCTGCATTCAGTTAGAAGAGCTCAAGCAATTAATTCAAACATCAAAGAAGCAGGTTTGAAGTATATTACCAAATATATTGAGGCTGAATCCCCTGATCGTATTTATGTTGAACATAATAAAATTGGATCTATGTATCGGAAGAAGGAGGAGTATTGGTTAAATATTGAAAATGGTAAATACAAAAAAGTTGGTATAGATTCAAAGATTGATGAAGTTTGCGGTAGACACCCGAATGTTTATATTAAAACAACAGGTGCCGACATTATTGAGCGTTATCTTGACGATGACTTAGAAGAAACTCTATTGGTTGACGAAGAATTCAATCAAGGATCTTTTTTGTTGGCATCACTTCTTCCAACAACATATGAAAGGGTTTCAACTATGGGAACTGCAACATTATGGAAAATGTTGATGTTAGCTTGGTCTTATAAACATGCACTTGCGATTCCTGCAAAAAACGACAAAGGGAACTTCGTAGGCGGACTTTCTCGTTTGATCCGAACAGGTTATTCGAAGAATGTATTAAAACTCGACTACTCATCTCTATACCCTTCTATTCAGTTGGTACACGATGTATTCCCCGAGTGTGATGTAACAGGCGCAATGAAAGGTTTATTATCATACTTCCGTAATACTCGTATTAAATACAAACAAATGGCCGAGGAATATGCAACGATCGATAAAAAGAAATCAACTTCGTATGACCGAAAACAATTACCGATCAAGATTTTTATTAACTCTATGTTTGGTGCCTTGTCGGCTCCACAAGTTTTTCATTGGGGTGATATGGACAAAGGTGAGATGATTACTTGCACAGGTCGTCAGTATCTTCGTATGATGATTCATTTCTTTATGGATCGTGGTTATACACCTCTTGTAATGGACACGGACGGTATTAACTTTTCGGTTCCTGAAGGTGTTGAAGAAAGAAAATATGTTGGTAAAGGTCTGAACTGGAAAGTCAAAGAAGGTGGAGAATATTTCGGTGAGGAAGCTGATGTAATGGAGTTTAACGATCTTGCAATGAGAGGTGAGATGGCTCTTGATACTGATGGTCAATGGCCTGCATGTATAAACTTAGCTCGTAAGAACTACGCTCTTATGACCGCAAAAGGTAAAATCAAACTTACAGGTAACTCAATCAAATCTAAAAAAATGCCAATCTATATTGAGAAATTCTTGGATAAAGGAATCAAATTACTTCTTGATGGTAAAGGACAAGAGTTTGTGGAATGGTACTATGAATATGTACAACAAATATTTGATTTACAAATACCTCTTATGGATATTGCAAACAAAGCTAAAGTAAAACAAAGTATTGACGAGTATATCATTCGTAGTAAACAAACTACAAAGGCAGGAAGTTTAATGTCTCGTCAAGCACATATGGAACTTGCAATAAAAGAAGGTCTTAATATTAATCTTGGTGATGTAATCTTTTATGTAAACAACGCAACAAAAGCATCGCACGGAGATGTTCAGAAAGTTAACAGACCAAAAAAAGGTTGGTCACAAGAACATATCGATACTTACGGTGGAAGTATTCCTGATAACTTAGATTCTATAATTCAGTTAAATTGTTATCGTATTGACCCTTCGGATTTAGAAAACAACCCAGCAATGAAAGGTCAATACAATATCCAAAGAGCAATTTTAACATTTAATAAAAGAGTTGAACCATTACTTGTTGTATTTAAACAAGAAGTAAGAAACGGATTATTAGTAAAGAATCCTGAAGATAGACCTTTCTTCACTAAAGACCAATGTGAACTAATAAATGGGCAACCTTTCGATGAGGGTGATCAAGACAAGTTGGAAGATGTAATGGAAATATCAGATGAAGAAATGTCATTTTGGAATAGAGTTAATGAAACTCCATATCACATGTACAAAAATGCCGATAAAACAATGTTGAGTTATGTTCCTGAAAATGACCTACTCAAGTTTTACTCCGTCAGAAGATAGGATGTACCAAACACCGTTAACATTTTGTAACTCAACACAAGCTCCTTTACCGACTGATATTTCATCCCATTCCTCATCTATTCTATTTATGTCAGGAATTATGGTACAGTTAGTCAAGGTTTTTATTTTTATAGTATCTGTTGTAGTAGAGTCTAATTTAATTTTACAAATATTTACATCTTTAACTATTATTAAGTTTTCACCATTAGTTTTGTAAAAATTTTCACTCGTAATTATTGTGTCAAACGTGTCCAAATTCAATGATCTATCACCTCTAAAAACTGTTTTTCTGATTGGTTTTTTTCTTACGATTGCCATAAAATTATATTACATATATCTGACGAGGCATAGCTCTAAATTTAAGAGTTTTGTTTAGATTTTCCGCTAATAATGCCTCTTTTTCCATAACTTTTTCAGGACGAAGTCTTGTAAGTCTTCCATCTGCGCCTGTCAGTTCTTCGATTAGTTTTAACTTTTCATCTTTACCTTCAGTCGCTAAAGTGGTGTAATCCATAGTAAGATCTCCGTCAGGGGTTTTTAAACTACCACTAAACTTTCCACGAACTCTTGCTAATGTTTCTTTACAATATGCCACAAACCATTTTCTAACCCAAACTTGTGCGGGATTATTTAACTTGTACCAAGATATTTTATTAAAAGGAACATCTGATGGCAACAAAACAATATCGGGATTGTCTGCCAAACATTTGTCTCTATCCCCTTGTGATGTGTCATAATACCAATACCATACTTGCCCTTTCGCCAATTCAGCGTTTCCAAAGTCAAATTTACCACCTGGTGTGTTCAAAAGATGTAAAGCTTTTTTACCATCTGGTAAAGCCGTTATATAATAAGTTAAATCACCCGCATAAATTCTTCTTTGGATATTAACTTCTTGCATCCTTAACAAAGTATCAAATGCGGGTGTTAAATAATAACTTCCTGCCATGTTACCGATTTGGGCAAGACCACCCCCTCCTCCTAAACCTGTTCCAGTACCAATTCCTGCAAATCCTCCTAAACCAAACATTAGATTGTTCAATGTAGATGGTGTAAACCAAAGAACCTCATTAATTTCTCTGCCGGCCGGTATTTCATATATTTGTTGATTTGGAACTAACTGAACGTAATCTTTTTTAATTTCCCAATCACCTCCAGCTTGTAACCCAACAATTTTTGAATAGGCAAAAGTGTATCTTGTTTCAAAATCTAAACTTTTAGTAATGAAAGCTCTTGATAAAGATTGAGTGTCAAGATTCAAATTATACAATGATGTCCATTGAGATTCAATTAACCAATCTTGTACGTATTGAGAATAGTCGTCTATTGAATATTCTAATAAAGTATCCATCATTTCGTCCTCCAATTCCACGGATCTTAATGGGGCACCTAAAAGATGTCTTACCTTTTGATAAAACTCACTTCTTTCGGGTTCATTGATTATTGCCATAAAATATTTTTTATATAAATATCTTTGAACTATATTATTATCTTGTTTAAATTTTTTTTATATAATTCTACTAGTTTTCTTATTTCTTGATTTTCACCCCCAAGTTCTTTTATTTTGTTGGTAAAATATTTAATTCTTTCTTTATAAAAGTCAATTTCTTTTTTAACGTCTCTAGATATTGAATTTTTGACAGGTATTTTAGAAATTTCTTTTTGTATAGGAATTTCAAAATTACTTTGTAGCGGCATTTCATAATAATAAATAAAGTAAGGCGGTTGTGTTTTCGGGTTACTTATCGTTAACATTCTATTGTGGTCATTTCTAAACATTACATATTTATTTTCGGTTCTGTCTACATATAAAATTACATCGACATTTTCCCCTTTATATTTTGTTTGTCTATGCCATGATGAAACTTTAAAATAATACCCTCTATCTCCACCATCGAAATATTCAATTTCATTGTTTTTATTTAAAAAAGGTTTGACTTGGAAATATATGGTATCTCCCCCTTTTATAATTAAAACAATATCTTGTCCTTTCTTTCTATCATTAACATCGCCAGAACAATGTTCATATAATTCATAAGATACACCCTCTTGATCAGGACTAAGATTGTATATTTGTCTAATTATTTGTTTTGCATAACTTTCATTATCTTTACCAATCTCAATAGTTCCTATATTTGGTTCTGCCAATCTATCTAAATACATTCCATCGTTCGCAAATAAATCATATGCGTGATCCTTGATCCATGTTTTGAAGTCGATTACTCCTTGAGTTTCTTCTAACCATATATTATAGATTTCTTTTTTAACACGACTATTAGTATCGAATCTATTAATTATCGACCACTGACTAGTACCTCCGAATTTTTTTTCAGAATAATCACCACCTAAAACCCCTAATTCAGTTGTACATTTTTTTGTTTCTATTTTACCTAGACAACCATTTTTATATTGTTTATTGTAACAACCAACATATTGAGAATGTATAAGTTCTCTTAAGCCTTTTGTGGTATATGGGAATGCAAAAGTTTTACTAATCTCGTTAATGACTCCTTTATTAAAAATATCTTCTTTGATTGTTTTTTTTGTTTTTGATAAATATAACTCCTCAATAAAATCCCAATTTACAACATTCCAAAAATTATTAATATATTCATCTCTTTTGTTTTGGTATTTTAAATAATATGCGTGTTCCCAAACATCCAAGCCTAAAAGTGGAAACCCTCCTTTTTTTACAACATTCATAAGTGGGTTATCTTGATTAGGGGTAGACATTATTTTTAATTTACCATCTTTAGAAAGATATAACCAAGCCCATCCAGAACCAAAACGATCTTTTGCTGCTTGATTGAATTCGTCTTTCATTTTTTTAATATTTCCGAAATCTTTTTTTATTTGTTTATATATCTCTCCTCTTGGTATTTGTTTTTTCGGCGATAACATTTTCCAAAACAAAGCATGATTAAACGCACCGCCAGCATTGTTCCTAACCTTAGTGTCGAATCTACTTATAGATTTAATAATTTCTTCTAATTCCATGTCACCGTCTTTGTTTTTCAAAGACTTATTCAACTTATTAACATAACCTTTGTAATGTTTGTTGTAGTGAATATCCATAGTTTTTGTATCAATAAATTTTTTTAGAGATGAATAAGAATATGGTAGTTTATCAATCCCAATTTTTTTCATTTCCAAAATAAATTTATCCTTAATTAAATTTTTTTCAGTTAATAACATTTGTTCCGTAAGTAGATTTAATTTTCCTGTAATTGATTTCGATTCATACATTATTGATTCTAGTTCAGGATAAGATTCTTCAAATTTTTTAACAATTTGACCAGCAAATGCGTTTGCCTCATCTTCATTAACTCCACCAATATTTGGGCCTTGTTTTCTTTTCAAAATTGTCATTTGGTATTCATGAACCCATTCATGTGCTAAAGTTCTCATGATATCTCTGTTTAGTCTACCTTTGGCTAGCACTTTAATCAAATTGTCCCCCCTTCTACTTCCTGTAGACATTTTTCCATATCTATCATTTAAAAACATTAATTTTAAATTTGTTTTCAAAGGATACTCTTTTTGTAGAAAATTGATAAATTTTTCTACAAAATCTTTGTTTTTTTTTAATTCCGGAGTTTCGTATTTAATGTAGACTTTCATTTACGATAAATATTCAGTAAAAAAAAACTAAAACAGATTTGATTAATTATTTATACTTAAGAATCATGTTAAGAATTTCTTCAGCAACATCACCTACATTTTCAGGTATTTGATCACCCATTACAGTTCTTATGATTTCTTTCTTTTTAATTAAAATATCATAAATCGCCGCTTCGATTGTGTTATCAAAAATAGGATAGTAAACTAATACATTTGATTTCTGACCGTATCGGTAAGCCCTGTCTTCAGCTTGTGAGTGTTCTGCCGGTACGAATGAAAGGTCGTTCATAATAACAACCTCAGCGGACGTTAATGTCAAACCAACTCCTGCGGCTTTGAGATTTCCTACAAACACTTTGATCTTTTCATCTGTTTGAAATTGGTCAACAGCTTGTTGACGAACTGAGTTAGAACAACTACCATCTAAATAAACCGCTTGTTTTCTAAAGTGTTGATAGATTGTTTGGAGTGAGTCTGTAAAGTTTGTAAAAATAATAACTTTTTTCCCTTGTTCTAAAATGTTTTCGGCAAATTCAATAGTTTGTCTTGTTTTTTCGTTGGCAATTACTTTTCTAACTTTCATTAACTTTGAAAACTGAACGGTAAGTGATGATGATTCGTCAGGATTTTTATCATACCAATCATAGTATTCGCCCATTAGATTTTCATATTCTTTTGATTGTAATCTCAAGTATACAGGTGTAATAATTTTATCAGGTAGGTCTAAAACTTCTTCTTTTAATCGTCTAAGGATTTGTTTAGAAGTTCGATCTCTTAACTCTTCTAAGTTAGAGGCTCCTGTAACATTCCATACTTTTCTATTTCCCGCTTTAAACTGATACCCTTGGCAGTATCGAATGGCGTATGCCATCCAATTCTGTGCAACAGGGCTTTCGATGATACTCAAAAGATTGTAATAATTCATAGGTCGTGAAGTCATCGGCGTTCCAGTTAACAACCATACTCTATTAATTTTTTTAACAAAACTATTAATGATTTTTGTTCTTTGTGCTTGAGCGTTCGAGATCATATGTGCCTCATCCAAAATAACCAAATCAAAATTACATTGTTCTAATAAAGTTAATTCCTTACTTTTTGGATCGTGGAAGTTTTTTAATATATCGTAATTGATAATTACAAAATCATGTTCGGTTGAAAACTTTTTTCCTTCACAAATAAAAACGGAACGATCTGAATAGTTCTCAATTTCTCTTTGCCAATTTATTTTTAATGATGCCGGACAAACAATTAATATTTTTTTTGCCTGAGTTTCAAGTGCTGCGATTATTGTTGATGTTGTATTATGTGTAACAATAGCGTTTTCAGTAACATACAATTTATCTGGTGAATTAACAGAAATACAAACTGCTTCACCAACACCTTCATATTTAATATCTTTGATATATCTACCAACTTTATATTTTTTTGGGTTATTATACAAATTAAATTTTCTTCTAAGTTTGAACGGATTCATATGTTTTGGTAATTTAATATTTACCCTATAAGATTTTTTACCTTCTTTTTTGATACCTTTATGTCTATACCAAGGTTTTCGTGATTTTTTTCTTGCAATACCACCTAAACTATTAACAATTTCAATAACATCATTACATAATTTTTCAGATGTTGTTGAAAATTCAGTCCCTTCAAAGCACCCTTTTTTACTAACTGAACAAGTTCCATCAGTATCCATCAAACCTTTTATAATTTCTAATCTTGATTCAATTGATGAATATTTGTATATGTTTGGAATAAATTTATTTTCTGATCCACAACCCATTAAATTTAATTCTTTTAAAATTTGTATAACTTCATTTCTGTGTCCATTTATTTTTGTTATTCTATAACCATACTTTGAATTATTATTTTTGATAATTTGTGTATTTTTTGGTAGAATATTTATAATATACTCAACAATTTCATCATCTTTTGTTGTAAAACTAATACCTTTTTGTGTTATACCACCATCACCTAAAATAAGACCTAATAAATATGGGTTAAGTGGTAAACTATTATGATTAAATTCTATTGGTTTTACAATAGGAATTTGCCATTTATTGTTACCATTTTTTTCTTTAAAAAATGTTTTATAGTTATATGTCCTATTTTTATTATTCTGTGAACCATTAATCCCAAGAGTTAAGTTTTCGTCTAACATTTGTTCAACCGATAATACAATAGATTCTTTATTTCTTTTATTTTTAGTATTATCACCAAAACTTCTTGATTTAACAGAAAATAAATGCTCTTTAGAAACTAAAACAGAAGAATCGTCATTAAACGTGACTCTATATAAATCTTTAATTCCTTGAGGATAAACACCTCTAACTAAACATTTTTTACCATCACTACCAATTACTTCATCACCAACAATCAAATCCCCTATTTTTTTTCTACCATTAGGGGTAAATACTCTGTTTTCAACGAATTCCGCTTTGCCAAGTCCCATATCGTCTGCCAAAATAAATCTTTTTGAACCTGCCAATTTTTCAATCGCAATTTTTTGGTGATTTAGAGGAGGACGATGAGAATACTTAGAATAATCAATTTCAACACTCTGAACGTTATGTGTTTTGATAAGTGCAGATTTAGGAACCCAAAATTCAGATAATTGATCCTTTTCAAAAAACTTACCCCAAATATGATAAGACTTTTCTTTTTCAACTAATACTTTTTCAACATAGATTTGATTTGGGATTTCTAGCAAATATTTTTCTTCAGCAAACTTTTTAGAGAAATAAGTGTCTAAGTCAACCCATTTTCTTGCAACCTTTGGTGTTGTTTCAAAATAAGAGACAATGTAATCAGCCTGAGCCCTTGTGGGATAAAACTTTTTTGAGTTTTCTTTTTTTTGTTTTAAAAAAAGTATATAGTTATTTGCACCACTATAAGAGTTAAGTAGTTCAAGAGCTTTGTGTTCAACTAAAGACGATATATTATCCAATCCAAGTCTTTTACTAAAAATAACAATAAAATAAATATTTATCAATAAAACAATATAATGAAGAGTAATGTTCCAATAACAAGACTTGGTAAATTTTTTGGAGATAAAGACTTTGAACTTGAGATTGGTATGGGTCAAGAGTGGTTAATTGGTGACATGAATTACACTTGTGTTTTATATAAAATTGATACAAACAAAATTAAAACCGATGATGTTTATGGTGAAGTTGTTAGTGACGGAATAAAATTTTTACCCCCCGTTGAGTTTAATGCTCAAGTAACTATCGCAGCCCCCGAAAACAAATTTATTGGGACATCAACAAAAATGGATCAGGTTGAGCCAGGAAACATTACAATATCGGTTTATTTGAAAACTTTACAAGATTTACAAATAGATATTGATTTTGGAGACTACGTTGGTTATTACGATAGTGAAAATTTTGTTCGTTATTATACGGTTGTTAATGATGGTCGAGTTGTATCTGATACAAAACATACGTATAAAGGGTTCAAACCTTTTTTCAAGACCATAATCGCGGCTCCTGTTGGACCAAATGAATTTAGAGGATTATAATGGCAATACCAAAGAAAGGACCTGTTAAACCTACATTACCTTTGACTTACCCAAAAACTCTTTTACCAAGAAGGGAACAAATCAAAGATATGATTACCAAAGATGGAACTTATCTTCCTAAATCGCTTCTTCATACAGATTTGGATCGTGGATTTTTGGATTTTGTAAAAGAAAAATTCAAAATTGTTTCTGAAGGAATTAATATACCTGTTGTTGATATATTAGTAACAACTCAAAATTGGTCTCAGTTTGTTGAAACATGGGACTTACAAAATATCGATAAGAACTTAGAACCACCCTTTATTACGGTTATTAGAAACCCTGAAGTTAAATACGGAAACAACCCTGCGGTGATGTATGGTATTCCTAATAGAAGAATGTATTATTATATGCAAGTACCAACATGGAATGGAAATGTTGTAGGATCTGACATTTATAAAATACCACAACCACTTCCTATCGATTTAAAATACTCAGTTGCAATAGTTTGTAATAGAATGAGAGAGGTTAATACATTAAATCAAAGAGTAATGGAAACTTTTGCTTCAAGACAAGCGTATCAAACAATAAACGGACATTATATTCCAATTATTAATGATTCATTCACGGACGAGTCTGTAATGGATTTAGAAAAAAGAAAATACTATATTCAAAAGTATGATTTTACAATGATGGGGTTTTTAATCGATGAAAATAAATTTGAGGTCAGTCCTGCGATATCAAGAACTATCCAAATGTATGAAGTAGATCAAAGACCAATAAAAAGACCCCAAAAAAAACAAGATCCTGTTCAACCACAAATAATAACACTTAACTATCCTATAGGAAACTTATCACGAGAATATTTTTTTGAATATACATGTAATTTGAATTTTCAAAACACAGTTAACATTATAAGTTATTCAGTATATATTAATGATCAGTACTATGGTGACGACGTTACATTAATTCAGATTAATACGGATGACACTTTAAAAATTGATGTTACTAAATTAAATCTTGGATTGGAATCTGAAATATCTTTTGTACAAATTTTAATTTAAAATTCTCCGTAAATATCTTTTTTTTCTTTACATTTTTCTAAAATTAAATTTTCCAAAAATTTATACATTTTAACACCTCGTTTATCACAATATTTTTTTAACACATTGTGAACTTCTGCATCTATTTTAAGATTTTTTATTTTCTTCGGATCTTTCATAACATAGGTAGAATAAAGGCAGAATAAAATCCTACCAAAGTATAAATATTTTGATCAATGTAAAGTTTTTACAAAAAATTGCAATATTTATAGTAAAAATAAATAAATAAAGACTTTTCAAAAATGCCAACAAACAGTAAAGTTTTCGTTTCACCTGGAGTATATACTTCTGAAGTTGATTTGAGTTTCGTATCTCAAAGTGTGGGAGTAACTACATTAGGTATAGTAGGTGAAACTTTAATAGGTCCAGCATTCGAACCTATTTTCATAACAAATTTCAATGAATTCCAAACAGTATTCGGAGGGACTTCACCTGAAAAATTTGTAAATACACAAATTCCAAAATTTGAGGCATCATATATTGCAAAAGCATATCTACAACAATCAAACCAATTATTTGTAACACGAATTTTAGGGTTATCAGGTTACGATGCTGGACCATCTTGGTCGATCACAACTTCGGCTAATGTTGATCCATCCACAATAGGTATTTGGTGCTTGAGTTCTATCACTAACTTCAATACCTGTGAAAATGTTTGTGTTATACCTAAAGAGTTAGTGTTTTCAGTACCTTTTACGGCTTGCACTAACTCAACTTCGACTATTGGCTTTCAAGCAAATTTTCCTTACGAAATTCAATCGATTCTCACAGAACAGTATGAAGAATTCAATGGGGATACTTCAACATTGGAAACTCAAATCAATAATTTAATTTTCAATGTAATTACAAGTAATAACCCATATTTGGCTGAGGATGAACAAATTGCTTATTTTGGATCAATTGATACTGGTGATTATAATATTTTAAATGGGGCTGGTTGGACGGCAGAAACAAATGTTTTCGAAGTTCCTTCAGTGTCATTGGATGATACTAATTTGGAGTCATCGTTTAACGATTCATGGTATTACTCTTTGTTTAATAACATGGGCAATACCAACTATACTGGTTTTTCGTTCTCTACTTTAATTTCTGGTTTAACAGCATATTTTCCTTTCCCAACACCAACACCACAGGCGAGTGCATCACCAACACCAACACCATCTGCGGTAAATCCATGTATAACTCCCTCTCCTTTTGTATCACCAACACCAACCCCAACTCCTGTGAATATACAATGTTATGCGGGAACTATTGTTGGTAAAATATACTACTTTACAGGAACGTCTTACGTTGATTACGACAATGTTGTTGTTGCGACATTAAGGTCAAGAGGTATTTCAACTTACACCACAGATACAAATCCACTTTATTCAGTAACAGGAATTACGGACGCTAGTTTGGATATGACAGGTAAATATATAGGGGTTCTTAAAAATCCCTATTTAACATTCGCAGTCAATTGTACAGACAAATTCGGAACAAATTTTTCATTCGAAACATCTTTATCACAAAACGATCCTGAATATATTAGTAAAGTATTTGGGATTTCTAATTTTCAAAAACCAAGAATCGAAGTTCCTTTGTTCAATGAAGAAGTTTTCCAATCGTGGTTAAATTATTCTTGGAGAAAGGGTTATATACGAGGCCTTAACCCCAATTTTATAGAGTTAGACTCTGCTCAAAGTGGAGACCCTAATTCGATTGGTTGGTATTTAGATAGATGGCAAACACCAGTTTCTCCATATGTTGTTTCTGAATTACGTGGTAACAAAGTTTACGATTTATTTAGATTTTATACAATTTCTGATGGTGATGCGGCAAACACTTTGATTAAAATATCGTTGATCAATCAAACCTATAATAATTTAACATTTGATGTGTTAATTCGTGACTATTTTGATACCGATGCAAACCCTGTAGTTTTAGAAAAATTTACAAATTGTACAATGGATCCTGGACAGAACAACTTTATTGCAAATAAAATTGGTACTCTTGATGGGGAATACATTTTGAATTCAAAATATGTAATGGTTGAAATGAATGAAGACGCTCCAATTGACGCACTTCCTTGCGGATTTAACGGGTTTAACTTTAGAAATTATGCAGGCGCAAAATCACCTTTCCCAATTATCAAAGGTAAATATGACTTCCCTGGTGAGGTAATTTACAATCCACCATTTGGTTTATCTTCAGGTAATGACGATTCGTTGGTAAGTCCAGGAGACAACGTGAGAAGAACTTACTTAGGTATTTCTAATAATCTAGGTTGGGATCCTGCATTTTTCGAACATGTTGGTAAGCGAAATCCTTTAAATTCTTGTGATATTGATGGTCTTCCGTTCAATTACAGATCTGCAGGTTTCCACATGGACATAAATGCAAGTGGTTTAACACTTGGTCCTGAATTTTCAACAAGTGGGTCTCCAAGATTTGTCTGTGGTAACTCTGCTTTCATAACTGAACCTGAATTACCAACAAATACATATTATAGATTATTCGCACGTAAATTCACATTCTTAGTACAAGGTGGATTTGATGGGTGGGATATATATAGAGAATACAGAACAAACGAAGATAGATTTCAAATTGGTAGAGCCGGTTATCTACGAGGAGCTTGTCCATCGAGTAGATACCCTAACGCGACGGGTTGGGGAGCTTTTAAAGAAATTTCTTTGGGAGATGGAACTCAGAATTTTGCAAACACCGACTACTACGCATACTTATTAGGACAACAAACTTTTTCGAATCCTGAAGCAGTAAATATAAATCTTTTTGTGACACCCGGTATTGATTATTTAAATAATAGTAACTTAGTTGAGGATGCAGTTCAAATGATAGAATTTAACAGAGCGGATTCTTTGTATGTATGTACAACGCCCGATTATGATTTATATTTACCAACTGTAACTGGTATCGACGGTTTCATTTACCCAACAGAAGCGGTTGATAATTTAGAAAATACAGGAATTGATTCAAACTATACGGCAACTTATTATCCGTGGGTATTGACAAGAGATAGTGTAAATAACACTCAAATTTATATCCCACCAACAGCTGAAGTAACAAGAAACTTAGCCTTAACAGATAATATTGCCTTTCCATGGTTTGCGGCAGCAGGATATACTAGAGGTATAGTTAATTGTATCAAAGCTCGTAAAAAATTGACTCAAGAGGATAGAGACATTTTATATGTTGGTAGAATTAATCCAATTGCAACTTATTCTGACGTAGGAACTGTAATATGGGGTAACAAAACACTACAATTACGAGAATCCGCTCTTGATAGAATCAATGTTAGAAGATTATTGTTACAAGCACGTAAGTTAATTTCAGCGGTTTCAGTACGATTATTGTTCGAACAGAACGACGCACAAGTTAGACAAGACTTCCTAAACGCAGTTAATCCAATTTTAGACTCAATTAGAAGAGATCGAGGTTTATTTGACTTCAGAGTTACAGTTTCAAGCGATCCTGAAGATATTGATAGAAACCAATTAACAGGAAAAATTTACATCAAACCAACAAGGTCTCTCGAATTCATTGACATTACATTCTATATTACTCCAACAGGAGCATCTTTCGAAAACATTTAGTGTGGTTAATTAAAATGAAAGGGGGACATTAGTTCCCCTTTTTTTTATTTATAGAATATTTATTATTATGGACTATAAAAAATTAGTAAGAGGTATTATATCAGAAATAATACAAGACCAACTGACACCAACAATGAAATATTATGCGTTTGACTGGGATGATAATTTAATGTATATGCCAACTTTTATCCGTCTAAAGGATGATGAAGGAAATGTTGTTGGTATGACCACAAAAGATTTTGCTAAATATAGAGAAATTGTAGGAAAAAAACCTTTTAATTATAAAGGACATACTATAATCGGTACGGCAAAAGATGATTACATAGAGTTTGGTGTAACATATGATGATCAATTTTTGATTGATTCTATGAATTCACCTGTAGGTCCTGCTTGGCCCGATTTTGTGGAGGCAGTAAATAACGGATCAATTTTTTCAATAATTACCGCAAGAGGACACACACCAAGTATATTTAAAACTACAATATATCAACTTATAAAAAAAAATAAACATGGATTAGATAAAGATAAGTTAGTAAAAAATCTTCGAAAATATCGTGAAATAAATGATGAGGAAGATTTGTCCGATGAAGAATTGATCCAATCTTATTTAGAAATGTGTAAGTATCATCCTGTCACTTTCGGTGAGGGTTCTGCTGCGAATCCTGAAGAACTTAAAGTAAGTGCGATGAAACAGTTTATGGAGTATATTAGGACACTATCTCAAAGACTACAAGAAAAGGCTTATCTGAAGAACAAAATAAGTAATCACTTTACTCCATATATTGGATTTTCAGATGATGATTTAAAAAACGTTCGAGCGATGAAAAGAAATTTTGATGATGAATCAGGATTAGATATTTATCATACAGGAGGTGGAAAAAAAACTAAATTTAAATAATTAAACCACTAAATAATAATTAATTTAAAAAAAATTCGAAGTAAATAGAAAATTTTTCAAAACTTCATATTTATAATAAAAAATAAAACAAAATTAAAAAAAAATTAAAACATGGCTGATTTGTTAATGAAAATGCCGATTCCCTACGAACCAAAAAGGGAAAACCGATGGATCCTCAGATTTCCATCGTCACTTGGAATAAATGAGTGGTATGTTGAAAGTACCTCACGCCCAAAACTTACGATTACGTCAAAAGCTATAGAGTTTCTAAACACTGAAACATATGTTGCGGGTAGATTTAAATGGGAAGCACTTCAAGTTAAATTTCGAGACCCTATTGGACCATCTGCGTCTCAAGCAATTATGGAATGGATTCGTACCTGTGCGGAGTCTGTTACAGGTCGTATGGGATATGCTGCAGGTTACAAAAAAAATGTAGATCTTGAAATGTTAGACCCAACAGGTGTTGTAGTTGAAAAATGGATATTAGAAGGGGCATTTCTTTTAGGTTACGACGGAGGAAGTCTTTCATATTCGCAAGATGGTATTGCGGGAATTACTTGTTCAATGCAAATGGATAGATGTATATTAGTTTACTAATAAAAAACATACATATTATAAAAGACCGTATACTTTACTAGTTACGGTTTTTTTTTATCTTTTTTTTAAAAAAAATGGAACAAAATGAATACACTGTAGGTCATGGGAATTTAACTCTACCACATGACGTTATTAACCTACCAACTCAAGGAGTTTATTATAAATCTAAAAAAAAATCGGTAAAAGTAGGATACCTAACGGCAGTTGATGAAAACATACTGTCGGACTTTAATGGAACACGAAGTGTTAATGAAACTATAATACTACCCCTATTAAGAAATAAACTTTTCGAACACGATTTAAGACCAGAAGAATTATTAGACGGAGATGTAGAAGCTATACTTTTATTTCTAAGAAACACCGCATTTGGGCCAGAGTATAAAGTTACCGTTGTTGACCCAAAAACCAACGAAAATTTTTCGACCTCTGTTTATTTAGACGAATTGAATTATAAAAAAGTAGAAACAAGTCCAAACGAACATGGACTTTTTGAAGTTACATTACCTGTTTCGAAAAAAAATGTAACATTAAAACTACTATCTCTAAGTGAAACAATAGACCTTAGTAAAACACTAGCCAGCTATCCCTCTTTTAGAGTGGCACCAACTATTACTACAAAATTGAATAAACATATTGTTTCTTTAGATGGTGATACAGATAGAATTAAAATATCATCGTTTGTGGAGTCAATGCCAATATTAGATTCTAAATACATCAGAAAATTTTTATATAGTAACGAACCAAGATTGGATTTATCAAAAGAAGTAATCGCCCCGTCAGGAGAAAGAGTAATGGTTGACATTACTTTTGGGGTGGAGTTTTTTCGGCCTTTCTTTGCCTTATAAAAAAACAATTTTGGATGAACTTTATTATTTTTCCAAAATATTCCGAACTCAATATTCAGAGTTTATGTCAATGCCAACTTATGTAAGAAAGTATTTAATACAAAAATTTGTTGAAGAACAAAACAAAGATTAAAAATATTTATTTAAAAAACTAAATAATGGGGGATACATTTACTAAAGCAGAGGTTGAAAAATTAGTTGCTGACGAGATTGCAAAGGCTAAAAAACAATGGATCCAAGGGGGTGTAGGATCATTAGAGGAAAAATCAGACTTACTTAACTTTAATCCAAAATTAATTAATTCTTGGACTGTCGGATTAAAAGGTATTCTAGATACAACACAATCCACTATGCAATCAGTAAGTAATGCGTTGGCTGGTGAAGGATTGAACAAAGATCCATTCCTTAAACTTTTAGATGAACAAGCAACATCCTTGTCGGCTACTATGGGTGTTGGTAAAGGAAGAATGGAAGAATTCAGACAATCTATAGCTGACGTTTCTCCAGACTTAATTAGAATGGGAATTGAACAAGAAAACGCAGTAAAAAATATAGAAAAAATGGCAGAAGGTTTAGGTGGGGCCGCAAGTATAGGTAAAGAGGCTATTGTCGAAATGAGTGCTGCCGCACAAGGTACTGGACAAGAAATAGGGACTTTAACTAAAAACTTCAGAGAGGTTGGAATATCAATATATGATGTTGGAGATGAAATGTTAAAAGTTGCCAACGCAGCAAGAAGTGCTGGAGTTTCAGTAGCAGGGGTGTCTAATTTAGTTGTATCAAATATCGGAAAATTAAATTTGTATAATTTTAACAATGGAATTGAGGGGTTAACTAAAATGTCCGTTCAAGCAGCTAGACTTGGGGTAGACATGAGTAAAGTATTCAAAATTGCCGACGATTTATTTTCTCCTGAAAAAGCGATAGAAATGTCGGCCGAACTTCAAAGATTGGGAGTTACAAGTGGTGCATTATTAGATCCGTTGAGAGCAATGGACATGGCTCAAAATGATCCGGCAGCACTACAAAATGAAATATTAAACATATCTAAAGAATTTACAAAATTTAATGAACAAACAAATAAGTTTGAAATAATGCCAGGAGCTCAAAGAAGATTACGCGAAGTTGCAGGAGCTCTTGGAATGACAGCTGATGAACTTGCCGGGATGTCTATTAAAGCCGCCGACTTTGACAAAAAAATGTCCCAAATAAAACTTCCAAGTTTTGCCGAAGGTAATAAAGAAACAAAAGAGTTGATTGCTAGCATGGCACAAATGAAGGATGGAGTTGCAACTATAAACGTTAAAGATGAGAAAACTGGAGAAGTTGTGTTAAAACAAGTCGATCAATTGACTCCCGAAGATATTACAAAATTAAAAGAATCTCAAACGGAACAAGCAAAAACTGTTGAACAATTAGCATACGATCAATTAACTCAACTACAACAAATTAATCTTGCGATAGGTGGCACAAAGGCGGCCGTTGGTTTTGGAAGGGCAACCGCAGAACCTGTTGAAAAATTATTTACTACTATGATGAAACTAAATACAGATTACGCGAGGGGTATAAATCAACCAATAACAACAGAGGGAACTAGAAAACCAATCAGTCAAGTATTAACGCCTGTAGAAGAGTCAATTAAATCTTTGCTTAAAGGAGACGAACAAGGATACCAAAAAAACTTGAGCGATTTAGTTAAAAATCTTTCAGACATGGAAACAAAAGGAAAAACAGCTATTGATGATGCTGCTACTAAAACATTCCAAGAAATGAAAAATACATTTGAAAAGGCTTACGGAGATCCAAAAAAAGTCGAGGCTTCAGGTCAAGTGACGGTAAAACATGAAGTTACTGTTAACGGAGGACCCAATACTGCAAATTTAAGTAAATCAGACTTTCAAAATGTGGCAGAAGCGGCATTCAATGACCAAGATTTTGCTAAAAGTATTTATAGTCTTATGATTGGTAAATCTCCATCAGCAGAGACTGGTACTAAAAACAAACCGCAGTAAGTGATTTAGTTGTAAAAAAAACCTCTATTATCTATTTATAAAATAAAATAATGGCAGATAGTTTTTTGTCTTTTGGTAATTCTGAATTGTTTCGAAAACAATTGTTGGTAAGAAATTTACAACCTTACAATGTTCTTGGTGCTTATACTTCACCAGGAAACCCAATAAATTTCGAAACAAATTTAACAGTAAGTAATGTTATTGACTCCCCGAATAACTATGTATCAAGCAATTTATTCGCATCGGAATTATATCCACTGAATGAATATGGGCCCGACGGCGGGTTTGGGGAACCTATTGGTGTTAATGTTACACCTATATCAGAACCAAACCAAGGACCGTATTATCCATTGAACGGAGAACAAACACAAGGATTGGTTTTATTAAACGAATTTTATATTGAATCTGCTTATGTTACAAATAAATTTGGGCCTAGTGGAGGTTACAAAGATTTGATAATTATTACAGACGTTCAAATTGGAAATAATATTTATCAACCATATTGGTATCCTAACTATTTCAATTTTTCTTCATATTCACCATTTAATATTGTTTTTCAAGATGATCCAATAGGATCAAATGGACCCTTATCCGCAGACAGTTACTTAGCAAAAATAGGAGCCGCACAATTGAAATTTGCGTTCAATGAAAGAATTGCGCAAGAAATAGAACAAGCAACGATTGGGTCAATTAATTTAGATACAATCACAGATCCATTTTCAGCTAGTCTGTTAGCAACAGGGCAACAACCATTATTTATTAGAGACTGGAGAATAACAGTTCCCGAAGGGCCTGTATTGGCAACAATTTCTTTAGCTAATAGATTGACAGGTACATATTTTCCTGTTTCATTTATACCAGGAGACTATTTCGAAGAAACAAATCCTTATACTAATCCACAACAAACCAACTCTGGATTAAATATTGTAAATAATCTAACAGGTGGTTTATTGGCTCCTATTTTAAATAAAACAAGAAATCCTTCAGAAATTTTTGTTGCAAATACTGGTAACGGGACAAGATCAGTATTATTTGCAACCCTCAACTATAATATTTATAGACCCTCGTATAACATAGGTTTTATACAAGGAATTTCGGCTTTAGCGGGAACTTTAGTTGGACAAGATACACCTGCAACAGGAACCTATTATGTAGGAAACTCGAACGTTGAACCGAGTTTAATCGATTCACCACCAAACCAAGTTCCAGTAAACCAATTCGGACAACAACAAGCCACAATTGTTTATGGGCCTCAAGAGCTTGCAATCTTATACGAAGGAAATGAAGATCAATTAAATTTCGGGCTTAAAGGAAAATCATACAGTGATGGCGGAGGAACCTCAGGACAATTAGTTTGGACATCACCCAAATATAAAGAAAATGCAGGTTTTCATGCAACAATTGGTGGTGGTGTTGGATCTTCCGATGGTGAATTTAATGAAATTTCTGCAGATTACTTAAGATATCAATCAACGGACATAGCGTTCAAACCAGGGTCTATCTTATACCAAACTCAAAAATTAGTAGAATCGGCCGATCAAGTTCAAGGACAGGCAAGATTAAAACATGTAGGTACGGCAATAAATCAAGTATCAAAAGTGTTCAATGACGGTTACAAAGAATTGACTAAAGGATCTAAAGTACTTTCATATGTTAATCAATCGGATGGTACTCAGGCTGGATTAGAGTATTGTAGAATATTCCAAAAAGATACACCATATTATACTTATGCTGATTTACAAAAAGTTGATGGTATAACAACATCAGGTAGAAAGTTTGATTATTCTATATTTGATAACACGTATAATTTAAATATTGCACCACTAAAAAATCCTGGATCCACCAATATTGTTGATGGTAAAGTAAAAAAATATATGTTTTCTTTAGAAAATTTGGCTTGGAGAACATCGGACAGACCTGGTTTTACTTACGATGATTTACCTGTTTGTGAAAAAGGACCTAATGGTGGTAGAATAATGTGGTTTCCACCGTATAACTTAAAGTTTTCTGATGACACAAAACCGGATTTTAATTCAACATCTTTTATTGGAAGACCTGAACCAATTTATACCTACAAAAATACATCAAGAACAGGTTCACTTTCTTGGACAATAGTTGTTGACTCACCATCCATGATGAACACAATTATTGAAAAACAAATGAAAGGTGCGTCAAAGGAAAGAATACAAAGTGTTGTTGACTCATTTTTTGCTGGTTGTACTAAATATGATTTATATGAGTTAGGAATTAAATTCAACACTATACCAACAAAAGATCTTTATACGTATCAACAAATACTTAATAACCCGAGATTGACAAGTGAAGAACAAATACAAGTTTATGAAAGTTTACCCATCAACCAAGAAACAACCGTCGAAGGGGATTCGTCAGGATCAGACAATACTCAAAATTCTACTAGTACAGGAACTCAAACCCAAACAAACATTCAGTACGATAAAACTAATGTAGATACTTTTGTTGGATACGCATTTTATTTTGAAAATGATATTCCAAAAGGCAATCCAGAAACTGTTGCCGCCTCACCATACGATATTTATTATAATCAATATATAGGACTACAACCAACTTATCTACAACAAGCCCCCCAAACAGTTTATGTTGGAACTGATCCATTTTCGAAAGATGGAATACCTAACTTTTTTTCTTCGGTAATACAAGGTAATTTTGAATTTATACAAACTGACTTTTTGAATAAATTAAATGAAGTATTAGTTGACAAAAAAGGTAAAGTTACAATGCAGTTAGTTGGGTCTGCTTCAGCTCCCCAAAAATTATCATATAATAAAAAATTATCTGAAAGAAGAAACGATTCGGTGAAAAAATGGTTTTTAGCTCAAAAATTAAAAGACGGTAATACACTAGAAAAATATCAATCCGATGGTTTTTTTACCATGAACTTTGATTCTGCGGGCGAACAATTGGTTATACCAAAAACACAAGAAAAACCTAAATCCCCCGATGATAATGTTGATATAAGTGTTACAACATCACAAGGTGGTCCTGTATTGAACGCCTCAGTTGACTGTACAAAAAATATAACAACAGTCTCAACAAATAACCCAACATCGGGAGATGTTGAATCTTCTAGCAAAGCTCAGTGGTATAGTATACCGGCAATGGCTTGTAGGAGAGTTTCGATTAAAAGTGTAACAATAGAAGTACCAATTACTGAACAACCACAACCAAGTCAAGCACCACCAACCCCAAAACCAACACCAGTCCCGAATATATTAACAGGCCAAACCCAAAGTATTAAACCCGAGCCAAAACTTACAGTTGAACAAAAAATCAAAGAAGGAATATCGAAAAAAATACTAAGAAATCTTTTTACTGAATGTGACTATTTCCAGGTTATAAAAGAAAGTGACCCAATGATATATGATACAATAAAAGAAAAAATTAAATTTTTTAGCCCAACTTTCCATTCAATGACACCTGAAGGTTTGAATGCTAGATTAACATTTTTACAGCAATGTACAAGACCAGGACAAACAATTCCTGTAATAGGAACGGATGGTCGACCAAAATATAATGACGCACTAAACACTACTTTTGGTGCTCCTCCTATACTAATCTTAAGAGTTGGTGACTTTTATCACACTAAGATTGTACCAACACAATTATCTATTAGTTACGATCCTCTTATTTTGGACATCAACCCTGAAGGTATCGGAGTTCAACCTATGTTGGCAAACATAACCCTGACGTTTAATATTATAGGTGGTATGGGTCTTAGAGAACCCGTACAAGAACTTCAAAATGCATTATCATTTAACTATTATGCTAATACTGAAATCTATGACGAAAGAGCCACTCCAACAGAAGACACTAGTAAATTGGACCAATATGTGGTCCAACAATTAACATCGGGTCTTCCAAATCTTAGTTCACAACAGGCGGATAATATTGCAAATAATATCCAACCAAAAAAAGGGGGAACAACTGTAGGAGTAGTAGCAAGCGCTACTGAAATGGACTATGACTCTACATTACTATCTTTACAAGACGGACTACAACTTTATTTTAAATCATATTATGAATGTATTTCTAAAATTAATAATGATTATAACTATGGTTTAGTTCAAATTGCACTTCAAGATAGGTCATATACTGAAGGAGAACTTTCTGAATACACCAATGATAAAACTAAAACAATTCTTTTTGGTAAAAGTAATGTAGATTTGGGTTATATAGATGAGTTAGTAGGAGATGTTAAAAAAGACATTGAAAAAAATGATGACCCAATATTAGAATTTTTGAAAGGAGTAAGTCAAATGACAAACAAAATAAAAAGAGAACTTGAAGATAAATTACAAAATTATGCTAACGAAAGAAAAGGCCCGATGTCTGATATCGTTACAAATAACACTTCTAATCTAATAAAAAATCAGACTAATTTAAATTTCATATTTAGACAATTGGACGTTGTAAATTCAAAATTAGATGGTGAGCTCGGATCTAATAATGAACCCGTTACATATGATTTGAGTGGTGATACTTTTTTTGGACCGGCAACAACAGAAGGAACTTTGGCAAACTTGTATACCAATAAAGTCCCTGAGGCTCTTTCTAAATTTGAATCTTTATTGGTTAGTAATAATGTTACATCCAAAGATGGATTTTATAATAAAAAAAAATCTACCATAGAAAATGGACAAGACTGCAAATTTCAAAATAAAACTGGCGTTGGTAACCAATACCCTTTCGGAGATAGTTGTGCCTATAATAGGTTTTATATCGCGATGTCCCCATTATTTACAAAAGAAGATTTATATACGAAATTTATAGAAGATTTAACAAGCGGTAATGAAATTAAAGGAAATGCAACGGTAATTGAAAAATTGAAAGAAAGATGTTTAAGTTTAAAAAATAATTATACGGAATTTCAAAAAGGATGGAGCAACATTTTTGAAAACATTGAAAAATCACAAGAGTATGATACTTTGTCCAAATTTAAACTTCCTGACACACAAATAAAAAAATGCAATTTTGTATCACCATCGACAACCAATCTAAACGATAAGAACAAAAAATTGAAAGATTTATATAGCAGTGTAAATCTTAATGACAATAAAAAAACCTTCAATGGTAAAGTAACTTTTAACTAAAATGGCACTTCAATATTGGAACAGATATACTGATTTTTTGATAAACGGAGAACAAAATGTTGTACCATTTGTATTGATTCCGTCAAAAACATCCGATAAAAATTATATTTTTATAATTGGTCAATCTCGATTGGATAAAATTTCTCAACAATTTTATGGGACACCATACTTTGGATGGTTGATACAGGTTGCAAATCCACAATACTCGGGAAGTGAATACTCAATACCCGATGGCGCAGTATTAACAGTTCCTTATCCATTAGTGGCTTCATTACAAGATTATAAAAACGCACTAGATAACTACTTTTTTTATTATGGCAGATAACGGGGAAAATATACTTGTTGAATTTGACTACGATAACATAGCTTTAATTGATCCCAACAAACTTATTGATCAAGAGGGTAACGTAAAAGACCGACTTGTAAAACAAGAAGATTTAATTTTTTACGCCAACTTGGAGTGCAACGTTTTGCCAAGAACAAAATTAGCGGTTGGCTCTGCAATGAATGACCAACAGAGAACAATTTCTGTTGGTAAAATTAACTTTTTAAATCCTGGTCATAAAAAATTTTTAGATACCGCATGGTCTGATGAATTGACAGGAAAAAATACATTACAAGGTCAAGGAGTTAATCAACCTAAATTAACCTCCGTTAAAAATCCAAATAAAAGTGATGATTATTACATAACTCAAAATCTTTGGTCAAACGGACGACCAGGCGCAGTAGACAACGGTTTTTTGGGTATTACAAATATTAGATTTTCACTTGGTACAGACTTTTTACCAGTTATAGACATTGAGTTAGAAGATGTAAAAGGAAGAGCTCTTTTCGAAGGAGGAAACAACTCCCCTTATTCGGCGTTTTTTCAACTACCTTATCCACAATTTACACTAACAATGAAAGGTTACTATGGAAAAGCCGTAAAGTTTCCTATAATGTTGCAAAGTTTTTCTTCTAAATTTAATTCAACAACACATAATTTTGATATAACTCTAAAATTTTATGGATATAAATATACTTTACTTTCATATGTAAATTTTGGATCTCTTATGGCAGTTCCACATATGTATAATAATGTAGTAAATTTGGCCTCTGCTAGTAAAACTCAAGGATCACAAACAAAAGAAGAATCAATTCAGAAACCGAAAATTGTAAGTAGGGGATATCAAAAAATGAAAGAAATTTATTCGGATTATAAATCAAAAGGATTAATACCGGATAATTTTCCCGAGTTAACTCTCAATCAATTGAATTTTAGATTACAAAAATTCATTGACAATGTTTTGAATGATTTTGCTAAAGAAAATTTAGGTGTTCTTACCGAAATGACAAATTATACAAATGCACTTACACTATACCAACAAAAAGTTTTTTTATATGGATCATCTTGGTTCAATACTTACATGGACACTAAAGTTCCGATAGTCTTAAACAGCGGACAAAATTTATATTTTTTTAAAACAGAATATGATGCTCAAAAAAGGGAGACTGCAATAACTGAACTTAATGGAATTATTTTAGAGAACAACAAAAGACTCAATGAAAACAGTGTTTTTGGAGAAAAAGGTTCGTATACAGTTGGAACAAAAGTAGTTCAAAGTAAAATTTCTGTACCGATTGACATTAAAACTTTTACAAAAAAAGAACTTATCACCAATGTAGACATAGAAAAAAGTTTCAGAAATGTACCAAACTCACCAAAAGGACAGCTTTCACCGGCTAACACACCAATATCAAGCGTCACGTCCACTGATATTGCATACCAAATTTATAAAGGAACACTCGAAGATTTATTTAAATTGGTTGATGGAGTTTTTTATTTTTTCGAAGGCCCAAAATCTTTCATGTCAATTACAGACAATATTGGAAAATCCGCACAAAAGTTTAGAACCCAAATCGAACAACAAATTACTGAAAATTTGGCTTCTAAATTCAATTCTCAAGGTAAAGGAAGTTTGGGATTCACACCTTCAATTAGAAATATTTTAGCGGTTTTTTATTGTCAAGGTGAGGCTTTTTTAAGACTTATGGATGAAGTTCACAAAAAGGCTTGGGAACAAAGAGAAAATCCTTACAGAAAAGCCGCAATATTTGGAAACCAAACTACTGCACCAAGCGTTGACATCAAAGGATCAACACAAAACAATGAACCAATTTATCCTTGGCCCCAAGTAATTCAAGAAACTGTTGGCGACGATAATCAAGAAAAATTTCAAATTATTTATCCGGGCGCACAAAATGTCGCAAATTCATATCGAGCTTATAATCCCGAAATTTGGCCTGAAGTAGAATTTGTTGAACAGTTTATAAAAGGTTATACACAAAGACAAAATGACGCTGACAAATCTGCGGCTGAATTTAATGAACTTGATTCCCAACCATCAAGAATTTCACTTAATGGTATTGATTTTCCAATTTCCAATGAAGTATTTCAAAATAAAGAAGAATCTAAATATTTTTATGAAATATATGAAAGGATTATTCTAAATTCATATTTTAGTAGACTAAACAGAAAATCAGGTTATGATTTATCTATATACGAAGCAGAAGGTGATGATGAAGCCGTGAATATTCTAAAAAGTTTGGGGCAAGATAATCCTTTTTTGGCTAAAACAATAAAAGAATATCTTTTGGATAGCAACAACTATGTCCCATTTTTAAGACACATTTCCAATCAAGGACAAGGTGAAAGTTGGCAATCTTTTATAAGAGGACAATTTGTAACTAATTATATCAAAAATGACGTTGAAAATCCTAATGTTTTATTTAACGAGGACATTATAATCTCAACAAAATCCCAACCGAATGTTTCGGTAAGTAATCCGAAAAACATAACCAACCTAACTAAATATTTTGAAAATTCATCTGTATCGAATACTTTTGAATTTGGAGACACATATCCTATAACTGATTTGAAATGGGATAAAAAAAACTTGGCGGATGGTAAATCTTTGAATAACGCAAATGAAGTTTTCGACACTCAAAAAGTTTTAAATTACAATACCGTTCAGTTAACAATTACAAATTTCACGGAAGATAACGATGATAACAAAGTAAGACCTTTTACCCACTTTAATTTTTTAGATCTAAATGTAAATTCTAGTATTTCAAACTTGAAAAGTTTTTATAAAGATAGACAACTTAAAGATCAATTAATTACAGAAGGAAATATTTTATATGAAAACTATAATGAAAATATAACTCAAACCCAAACAACTTCTATGTTAAACACCCCATATTTTATTAATGCTATACAACAAGGGGTATTTAATTTTAGATATAAACAAAATGATCCTTATCCATACAAAACTGCGGCTTACTTATTCCTTAATAGTTTACCTTTAGGAACTTTAAGAGAAAAATACAAAACATTTGATGGTCAAGCAATTACAGATTTGAGTTATATTTTAGCAACAATAAAAAAATTCGGTGCGGTTCATAAGTTACCCTATGCTTGGATTTTAAAGTACGGTTCTATTTGGCATAGATATAAAATTTATGATAATACAGGAAAAGATTTTATAGACGATGTTTGGAAAGACTTTAATTATTTAGAAAATTGGGATCCAGGGTTTTCATCATCCACAAAAACTTTTAATCTAAATATTGATGGTAATCAAAAAAATTTAGTGTTACAACAAACCACGGGGAATAAGCCATTTACCGACATGACAACGGGATTTTATCCGCAGACACTGGACGACTTCAACGTTTTTTTACAAGGACTAAAACTTTTTAGCGGTCAAACACAAGTTTCAGGTATTGCAAAAACTCGAAGTATCAGTGGTAATTGCAATGTTTTTACTGTGACTGGTACATGTTCGTCATCGGGGAATGTGTTGAGTGTAAGTTCTATAACTAAAAATTTAATTACGGTTGGAGATCAGTTGAAAATTACGATTGGGAATACAATTATTAATTTAATTGTTAATAGTTTTGGGCCTAATACAAGTGGGGGAACTGGAACCTATAACATTACACCAGGATTAACATCGAATGTAACAAGTTTCATTCTTAATAGTTATGTTAGTGTCAGTGGCTTAACTTTAAATTCTTTGGGTACAGGAAGTATCCTATCGGGATCAACAATCAATCCTGCGATAACGATTCAAACTCAATATAGTGGGCCATCAAATTCTAATGGTATTTATAAATTAAACACTTATACCGCAAACACTACAACATCAGACTTCAGAGTTCTCAATCCCCCTTTACAGGTTGATCAAATATATAGTAATGTTTTAACGCAAGGACAAATTATAAATGGACCCAATTTCAATGGGGATATAACAATTATAAGTCAAATTTCAGGAACCACAGGTGGTAAGGGTATTTACTTGATTTCATCTAATCAAGCTGATTCAGTAACTTCACCATTTGTTGTCCAAAATCAATACATACAAGGAATATCTTCGGGATCAATACAACCACTTTTAGATAACAAAAAGTTGATTATGTTTAATACCTTGGACTCTACAATATATGGATCGATTGGTTTTGACCCATCTAACAAGTTAAGAACAATGAGAATATCGCCATATTCCGTTGTTGTAAGAACTACGGATACTACAGGTTACTATGTCTTACCATCTTTCGGTACAAACATTAATCAAGCAAAAGACGAGACTTTCCGAAACGGTAACATGAAAAAAGAACTATTTGATAACCCATCTATGTTCAACGGAACTGTAAGGTTATTTTGGAATGCTCCACAATATGGATGGTTCAATAATTCACAAGTCAAAAAAAATAATCCAATTACATATTTAAAACAAATTCTTAACGAACAAAAAGATCAACAAAACTTTTTGATTACTGGAAAACAAAATGACTATACAAATTTTGAAGAGTTGTTTACAACTTTTGACATTAAAACTTTGGATTTATTTGAATCAGAATTTTTAAATTTTAGTAGATCTATATACGACTATGTCGACACACTACCACCTACAACAAATTCTGAATCATTAACACAATTAAATGTTATGAAAAATCAGGATGGGTCCTACACACAAGTAAGTAATAATCAACCGAACTTCAAAACAATAGTTAGTGACCAAACATATAAAAATTTTCAGGGACTGATGAGAGAACTCCTGAAAATTCAAACGCCAACAGGAACTTCGCCAGAAACGAAACTCACAGAAATAATCGCAAGTCAAAATACTCAGTTTCAACAAGTCTTATCAGGTTTCATGAACTATGATATAGTTTTCAAATTTGGTAACCCAACACAGTTTAACAGAAGATTGTATCTGACTTTTTCGACAAGATTTTTAGAAGATCCATTTATATATGGTCCGTACGAAAATGGAACACTTCCGCCTCAAGTATCGTTATCGGCATCGCAACAGCAAAGTCCTGAGACATGGAAAAAATTATTAAACTATGTTGGGACATCATCAATTCCTGAATTGGAATATAAAAATAATGGATCTTACATTACTGATTTTTTTATTGATATGAACGTGCAGTTTAATGAAAAAAATGTTGAAGACTTTGCACCTATTATTAAACTTTACGCTAGCGAAAAATTAAAAAAGAATAATTTAAATCTAACATCTTTCTACAATTTAATGGATAGTTATATTATAGAATCTGATAATTATATTGGTAATGTAATTAATGTTATGTTACCACAAGTTAGAAAAAACTTACCTTCAGTTCTAATAAATCAAGAATTTGCCGAAAATAGGGCTAATTTGGAAGCCGGATTTACGGAACAAACAAGAACTGAACTATGGGAAACATTCAAGGCTTTAAACGATAGTTGGATTGCGGGTTTTGATTTCCAAAACAAAACACTTTTTGAGGATGTGATGCTGGTTGACCGGGCAAGTAGAAATGTTGGAGATAAAATTATTGTTGACATTTTTTTAATCCAAGATCTTATAAAAGATGGAAGTTATAAAAACACTTTGTTAGATATGATTACGACTATTTTAGTTCAGAATAACTTTCAATATTTTATGTTGCCATCATATGTTAATTTTTACAACGTACAAGACACGCAAAAAAACCCAACACCAAGACCTGATGGAACATTAGAATTTGGTAACACACTTTTTGGAACGTTTTTGAATGTTGACTATAGAAACAGTTCTCCCAAATTTTTATGCTACTATGCAAATAAACCAAGCGAACACTTAGACATGAAAGATAATATAGATTATAGATATAGAGATGATGCGTTTGATTTGAGAAGGGCTAGTGATAATCCTTTGCAAGAAAATCAGTCTTATAAAAAAGATTGGGACAAATCAAATAAAGTTGTTGGATTTAATGTCGACATTACAAGACCAAACCAACAAATTTTCAAAAGTTTTGCTGTAAATCAAACACCTGGTAAACCGACCGCTGAGTCACTAGAAATGCTAAATCAGATGGCAAATTTAGGTGGAAACAGAAGATCTACAACACAGTCAGTGTCTTTATATAATTTATATAAAAATAGAAGTTATGAATGTAGTGTGGATATGATGGGTTGTGCTTTGATACAACCTATGATGTATTTTAATATAAGAAATGTTCCAATGTTTTCAGGACCTTATATGATTACCAAAATCACACACGATATATCTGAGGAAAATTTTACTACTAATTTTCAAGGAACAAGACAACCTTTTTACTCTCTTCCAAAAATTGATAATTTTTTACAAACACTTAATATTAAAATTTTAGAAACAATTCAAACAAGAATCCAACAGAACGAGAAAAAAGAAAGAGAAAGTTCCAAAAATGTATTAGCACAAAAAGATAATATTTTGTCTAATATTAAATCAGAGGAAACATTAACTAAAAATCAAGATTGTGTTGAAAATATAAATCCTATATACTTAAAGTATACTGGACTCGATACACCGAAACCAACCACACAAACTATAAAACAGTTATTCGAACAGATTAAAAAACAGTTAATTGCAAGCGGTTATTCGGCAACAGGTGAAACAACTGCTGTTATTGCAAACATGGCCTTTAGTTTTGTATATGTAGATTCAGGTAAAGAAAACGGTATATTTTCATACGAGCATAATTACAATACAATAAACCTTAAAGAAATATACGGACCGAACTTTATTAATTTAATCAAGAAAAATTATTTTTGTGTTACAAGAGGAACAAATTCAAATTTACCAATTGCTGCTTTTAATTCGTTTGAAGATTTTGTAAAATTTCTTGTAGATAAAACTAGTCCAATCTTAACTTTATTAAAAGCAGAACAAAATAATTTTGATTTTAACACTAGAGAAGGTGTTTCTTCGGCTATTGCAAAAATGTATGTATTAAATTACCCGGTCGAACAACCACCTAATGTTTACACCACACTAACCGAACAAGAAAAATTAAGTTTAAGAGATGAGTTCCTAAAAGCTAACAATGCTTTTTTAACAGTTCAAACTTTTACAATAACATGATATTTATAAATAAAAAACGATATGAGTACAAAAATGATATTGGATAATTATCTTGGTAAAAACACAAGAGTTTCCGAGAAAGACATGGGTGACGGAACTAAACAAGTTTGTGACCTTGATACTGGAGATTGTTACACAGTTCGAATAAAAGACGGTTTAATTGAACGAGTTGACAATACTATGAAAACATTCAAAAAAATACAAGTAGAAACCAACCATGGTATAAAAACTTTACTAAACGGATAAAATGAAATTAGACGAAAAAATATTAAATGAACTTGCTAGATATAGGTCTATCAACAATTACATAATGGAACAAGAGGTTCCACCACCACCCGCAGAACCAGCTGCGGATCCGTTAGCGGCAGGAGCACCACCCGTAGATCCAGCAGCGGCAGGAGCACCACCCACACCGCCAGCCGAAGCTGAGGGGGCACCTATAGATCCTAAAACAGATCCTGATGTTGAAGAAGTACCAGTCGAAGGGGAGGAAGGGGCCGAAGGAGAAACTGAAGAACTTGACATAACAGACTTGGTTGATTCACAAAAAACGATGGCAGATAAACAAGAAGAATATTTTACTAATTTGTTCGACCAAATAAAAAAAATGGAAGAAAAATTGGCGGAAATGGATTCTATTGTCTCTAAACTTGACACATTAGACACAAAGGTCGAAAAATATAGACCAAAGACGGCTCAAGAAAAATTACAACTAAGATCACTAGACTCAGGGCCATTCAAACAAAATTTGGCCGACTTTTTCCAAGATAAACAACAAGAAATGGAGAAAACGGGAAAAAATGAGTACGTACTAACACAAGATGAAGTTGAAAGTTTTAGCCCATCTGAAATTGAAAAATCTTTCAATGAACCGATGGACGATGAAGACGACATATTATTGAACAAATATAACTCTTAATTTTTTCAACACCAATTGACAAAACCTTTCTATATACTTATACTTTTTTACACATAAACTTTAAATTTTTAATTACACATGGCGACAAATTCACTAAACGCAGTACTTGCGCAGTACGAAAAATCACAAAGTAGTTCTAACACTACATTAAAAATGTCATCTGAAGACCGAATGAAGAAATACTTTGCGGCTCTTTTGAAAGACAATGAAAAACAAGGACAAAGAAAACTTAGAATCTTACCAACGTCCGACGGATCTTCACCGTTTAAAGAAGTATGGTTCCACGAAGTTCAAGTGGACGGAAAATGGCAAAAATTTTATGATCCATCAAAAAATGATAATGAGCGTTCACCCTTGAATGAGGTTTATGAAGAACTTATATCAACGGGTAGAGAGTCTGATAAAGAACTTGCAAAACAATACAAAGCTCGGAAGTTTTACATTGTTAAAGTTATTGATCGTGACAACGAACAAGACGGAGTAAAATTTTGGCGTTTCAAACACAACTACAAACAAGAAGGAATCCTTGACAAAATTATTCCTATTTGGAAGGCTAAAGGTGATATTACAGATCCTGATAATGGTCGAGACCTTATTTTAGAATTGACTAAAGCAAAAACTCCGAAAGGAGCGACTTATACGGTAATTCAAACAGTAATGTATGACGATCCATCATCAATTTCAAATGATGTCACTCAAGGTAAAGAATGGGTTGAGGACGGAATGACTTGGGAAGATGTATACTCTAAAAAACCTGTTGAATATCTCGAAGCAATTGCACGAGGAGAAACTCCACGTTGGGACTCAGAAAAAGGTGGGTATGTTTATTCGAATGATGAAACTTCAGAAGTTTCTTTAGGAGGAAAATCAACTTCTAAACTAATTAACGAAGTCAATGACCCACAGTTAGAAGACGAAATCGACGAACAATTACCGTTTTAATCACACAAAAAATTGGGTACTTTTTATATACAAAGTGCCCTTTTTTGTTTATATTTTTAAAAAACAAATTATGAACCCTTTTATGGTAGAAAAATTACAAGAAGCCCTTGTAAAAAAATATGAGGCAGAAATCGCAGATGCAGAAGCAAGACTTTATATTTATTTCACAAATCCTGTTGGTATTGGAGAACATCCACAACATACAGAAGAAATGGATAACTTAGTTGAGCAGATGACAAATGCAAAAGATAAGTTAGAAACAATCGCAAATTTTAAAATTCACGGACTATAATGGCTCTTAAGAAAAATGACTTTACTTCGATAAAAAAGAAGTTCTCTGCGGACGCAAAATATAAACCACAAAGATTTTTTGATCTTGGTTCAGAATTCCTTGATGCGGTTGGATTACCTGGTCCTGCAATAGGACACTTGAATATGTTGCTCGGTCACTCGGATACAGGAAAAACTACTGCACTTATTAAAACTGCAGTTGACGCACAAAAAAAGGGTATTCTTCCTGTTTTTATTATTACTGAACAGAAGTGGTCTTTTGAACACTCCAAACTTATGGGACTTGACTGTGAAGAAGTGGTAGATGAAGAAACGGGTGAATTAACATGGGATGGATTTTTCTTATTTAATAATAACTTCGACTACATTGAACAAATTACGGAATATATAAACGATTTATTGGATGCACAAGAAAAAGGTGAGTTAGATTATTCACTTTGTATAGTGTGGGATTCAGTCGGATCAGTTCCATGTAAAATGACTTATGAAGGGCGAGGTGGAAAACAACACAATGCAGCAGCATTGGCCGACAAAATCGGTATGGGTATTAACCAAAGAATTTCAGGATCTCGTAAATCAGATTCCAAACACGAAAATACTTTGATAGTGGTTAACCAACCATGGGTAGAGTTGCCCGATAATCCTTTTGGTCAACCAAAAATTAAGGCAAAAGGTGGTGAAGCAATTTGGTTAAATTCCTCTTTGGTGTTCTTATTTGGTAATCAAAAAGGTGCTGGTACAACAAAGATCACAGCAACAAAAGATAAGAGGACTGTAAAGTTTGCTTCAAGGACAAAAGTGTCAGTTATGAAAAACCACATTAATGGTCTTGGTTTTGAAGACGGAAGAATTATTGTAACTCCCCACGGATTTTTACCCGGTAAAGATACAACCGAAGAAAAGGCATCAATAGAAAAGTATAAGAAAGAGTATGCTGACTATTGGAAAGATATAATCGGAGTTGATGGTGACTTTGATCTGAAAACAGAAAAAGAAGAAGTAGAGTAGAAATCATTTAATTTTCAGGAAGTGTCCAAAACATTATTAGTAGATGGAAATAATTTATTGAAAATTGGATTTCATGGTGTTAGAGATTTCTATCATAATGGAAAACATGTTGGTGGTGTATGGCACTTTATAAACACTCTTCGCAAATTCCTCGAAGAACATAACTACAATAAAGTTGTTGTTCTTTGGGACTCTAAAACTTCATCGACTCAGAGAAGATTAATTTATCCCAAGTATAAGTTAAACCGTAAATCATCTGAAACGGAATTGAAAGAAGAATCTTTTTTGGAACAAAAACAAAGGGTTAAACAATACCTTGAGGAGATGTTTGTAAGACAACTGGAGACAGAACATGCAGAAGCTGATGACTTAATTGCTCAGTACTGCAAAGTCTCTTTAGACGAAGAAAAAACAATCTTTTCGAGTGACAGAGATTTGACTCAACTGATTGACGAAAAAGTTTCGATTTATTCACCATCCACAAAAAAATATTATAAGTTGGGAGATAAAATAAAACTTCACGATATCGAAGTCCCTCACTATAATGTTAAAACAATTAAAATACTCACAGGAGATATCTCCGACAATATTGATGGTATATTCTATCTTGGTGAGAAAACTTTAATTAAAATGTTTCCTGAGTTACTTGAACAACATGTTGAATTAGTATATATTTTACAAAAGAGTGAAAAACTTTTAAAAGAAGAAAAAGAAAACGTTGTTCTTCATAACCTCCTCAGTGGGAAAACAAAAGAGGGTATTTTTGGTGATGAGTTTTTTGTAATCAACGAAAAACTTGTTAACTTGGATAACCCCCTTTTAAATGAAGAGGAAAAAGAATTAGTTGGACTATATTACTCAGAGTCGATGGATCCCGACGGAAGAGGGTATAGAAATCTAATTCGAATGATGATGGAGGACGGGTTTTTTAAATACTTACCGAAGGGTGACGACGCTTGGGTAAGTTTTTTAAAACCATTCCTAAAATTAACAAGAAAAGAAAAACAAAAATTTAGAAATAACAAAAATAAAACAAACAAATGAAAGACCAGGATATAACAAAATTAGAATTTTTGTTAATGTGTAATAACAACATTGTAGTTCAACGATTTTTTAATGTTAGAGGGTTTAATAAGAACGCTCATAAATCTGAAGAGTTTTATGAACACATTACAAGTTTATGTAATGAACTCAAGTATGATTTAAAAATGAGATCGGTAACTTATATGTTAGATAATCAATATGAAATTTTTGAGAATCCTAATGTGTTAGACACATCAATTACTGAAGGTCCTGAAAATTTTAACTTGATAATTAAACTTGGAGACATGACAATTTGTCAGCGTGAGTTTGATGCTAAAGTTTATCCTCCAAAGGTCAGATATACCGTAGACCTACGGCCAAAGTTAAAAAACATACTTGCGTCACTTACTGACATTTTTTCAGGTAAAAAATATAATTATTTTTATTCTGAATTTATTAAAAACTAAGACTATTTATTTTTACCAACAGGAAAAAAACATATGGCGACAAGTAAAAATTTTGAGTATTTAGGAAACACTTTTCAATTACAACTATTAAATCAAATTATTGTAGATAAAGACTTTTCACACTCCATTCTTGATGTTATCGAAAACAGTTATTTTGAAAACAAGTATTTTAAAATATTAATTCAAATGGTAAAAGAGTATTACCTAAAATACGATCACACACCGTCTTTTGAAACACTTGAACAAATAAGCAAATCTGAACTACAACAGGCAACGGCATCGAAGATTGTCTTAGACACAATTAAAAAAATTAAAGATGCACCTATTGATGGAGTAGGTTTTGTTCAAGAAAAAGCATTGAAATTCTGTAAACAACAAGAACTTCAAAAGGTTATGGGAAAAGCACAGAAGATCATTGATGGGGGCGAGTTTGAAAACTATGACACTCTCGAAGAAATGGTAAAAACGGCCCTTCAGGTCGGAGCAAAAGATACGTCAATGTTAGACGTATTCTCAAACCTTGATCAAGTTCTCGAAGATGATTATAGACATCCTATACCTATGGGTATATCTGGAATTGACAGACTATTAAAAGGTGGTTTGGCTAAAGGTGAAATCGGAGTTATTTTAGCACCAACTGGTGTTGGAAAATCTACGGTACTAACCAAAATCTCAAACCACGCATTTAACCTTGGTTTCAATGTTTTACAAATCTTTTTCGAAGACAACCCAAAAGTAATACAAAGAAAACACTTCACATTATGGACAAAGATTCATCCTGATGATTTGTCAGAAAAAAAGAAAGATGTTATGAATACGGTTACAGAGATCCACGACAAGATGCCAAACAAACTTATTTTGAAAAAACTTCCATCTGATACACTCACGATGTTACAAATTAAAAATCAAATTAGAAAAATGGTTTCCGAAGGAATTAAAATTGATATGGTTGTTTTAGACTATATTGATTGTATTGTTCCTGACAAAAACTTAGGTGATGAGTGGAAAAGTGAAGGATCTGTTATGAGAGCATTCGAGGCTATGTGTCACGAAATGAACTTAGTTGGATGGACCGCAACTCAAGGAAATAGGTCATCAATATCTTCAGAACTTGTAACGACCGATCAAATGGGTGGATCAATTAAAAAAGCACAAGTCGGACATGTTATTATCTCGGTGGCTAAAACGTTGCAACAAAAAGAATTAAAGTTGGCAACCATCGCGATAACAAAGTCTCGAATAGGTGATGATGGGGTAGTGTTTGAAAATTGTAAATTTGATAATGCAATGATTGAAATTGATACTGAAAGCTCTATGACTTTCTTAGGGTTAGAAGAACAAAAAGAGGAAAGACAAAGACAAAGAGTTAGAGAGTTACTTGAAAAAAGGAAACAAAAGGACTCCCAAAATCAAACAAATAATTAATTAAAAAAAAATTAAAATGGATATTTCGCAAAGAATATTAAGTGATATCACGGTGTATATGAAATACGCAAAGTTTCTTCCTGAAAAAAACAGACGAGAAACGTGGGAAGAACTGGTGACAAGAAACAAACAAATGCACCAAAAGAAATACCCACAAATTAAAGATGAGATCGAAGAAGTTTATCAAATGGTATATGATAAAAAAATCTTACCTTCAATGAGATCTTTACAATTTGGTGGAAAACCAATTGAAATCTCACCAAACCGAATTTATAACTGTGCATACATGCCAATTGACCACTTTGATGCATTTTCAGAAACAATGTTTTTATTGTTAGGTGGTACAGGTGTAGGATTTTCAGTTCAAAAACATCACGTAGAAAAACTACCTGAAATTAAAAAACCGAATCCAAATAGAACAAGAAGATATTTAATCGGGGATAGCATTGAAGGGTGGGCTGATGCAATCAAAGTATTGATCGAATCTTATTTAGGTGTTAAATCATCAACACCAATTTTTGACTTTTCAGATATCCGTCAAAAGGGTGCATTGTTGGTTACATCAGGAGGAAAAGCTCCTGGACCACAACCATTAAAAGATTGTATTCATAACATTATCAAAGTATTTGAAAACAAAGTTGACGGTGAAAAACTCTCACCTATTGAAACCCACGATATTATTTGCCATATTGCAGATTCAGTATTAGCAGGTGGTATTCGCAGAGCGGCTTTGATTTCACTATTCTCGGCAGATGATGATGAAATGATTTCTTGTAAGTCTGGAGGTTGGTGGGAATCAAATCCCCAAAGAGGTAGAGCAAATAACTCAGCAGTTCTTCTTCGTCACAAAGTTACTAAAGATTATTTTATGGACCTTTGGAAACGAATCGAGTTGTCAGGAGCGGGAGAACCTGGAATCTATTTATCAAACGATAAAGACTGGGGAACTAATCCTTGTTGTGAAATCGGTCTTCGTCCCTATCAGTTCTGTAACTTGTGTGAGGTAAATGCGTCTGACATCGAATCTCAAGAAGACTTTGAAAAAAGAGTTAAAGGGGCGGCATTTATCGGGACACTCCAAGCAGGTTACACAGATTTCCACTATCTTCGTGATGTTTGGAAAAGAACAACCGAAAAAGACGCTCTTATCGGAGTTGGTATGACAGGTATTGGATCAGGTGTTGTTTTGGGTTATGATATGAAAGCTGCGGCGATTGCTGTTAAACAAGAAAATGAAAGAGTTGTTAATCTTATTGGAATCAACAAGGCGGCAAGAACAACAACTGTTAAACCATCAGGAACTTCATCTTTGGTTTTAGGTACATCTTCAGGTATTCACGCTTGGCATAATAATTTCTATTTAAGAAGAATTCGTGTTGGTAAAAACGAAGCAATCTATTCTTACTTGGCAATCAATCACCCTCAGTTAGTTGAAGATGAGTTCTTTAGACCTCATGACACTGCGGTAATTACAATCCCACAAAAGTCACCTGAAGGATCTATTTTTCGTCACGAGTCAGTATTCCAAATGTTGGAACGTGTTAAAAAAGTATCTCAAGAGTGGATCAAATTTGGACACAGAGGAGGTCAAAACTCACACAACGTATCAGCGACGGTTTCAATTAAAGAAGACGAGTGGGATTTAGTTGGGGATTGGATGTGGAACAACAGAAAATTTTATAATGGTTTATCTGTGTTACCATATAATGGAGGAACATACACTCAAGCACCATTTGAAGATTGTACAGAAGAAGATTTCGACCGCTTGATTAAAACATTATCAGATGTAGATTTAACAAAAGTAATCGAATTACAAGATAATACAAACCTTAGTGGTGAAGCCGCTTGTGCGGGTGGAGCTTGTGAAATAGTATAATCATGACAGTAAGCGCATCAAACGATTGGATACAACAGTTATATGTTCAGGAGACAACAAAAAAATATCCTGAACCTGACTTTTATAAAGATGAAAACAACAAGATCGTAATGACAGAATCGTATCATATTAAAAGAGGGAGTTGTTGTGGGTCTCGTTGTAAGCATTGTCCATACGAACCTTTATATAAAAAAGGAGAATCATTACTTCGGTAGTGATTTTTTTATATGGTAATATTTATAAATAAAAAATATTATAGTCAAAGAAATTTAAGAAGACTCGGAAGAACTCCTGTTGTTATGGTTGAAAGTGTTGAATCCTACAGACAAAGACAATATAGAAGAAGATAAATAAAATTTAACCCTCCTATAACAGGAGGGTTTTTTATTTATATATTTTTTACTTAAAAAAAACCTAAGTTATATTTATATGTGATATGGCAAATGGTATTACTTATGGTATTTCTTTCCCTTTTGTGGATTCGTTTACTGGAAGGTATTTGGACGTTACAAGTACTACAGAAACTGAAATTAGATCAAATCTTGTCCACTTACTTTTAACAAGAAAAGGCTCAAGATATTATTTACCAAATTTCGGTACTAGATTATATGAATATATTTTCGAACCTTTAGATGGACCAACCTTTTCCGATATAGAATCTGAAATACGAGATACGGTCAAAACTTACATGCCAAATTTACAAGTAACAAATATAACTGTGGAACCTGCTTCTGCTGGTTTAGAAAACAAAGGTTACACCGTAAATAGTTCAGGAGAAAGAGAGTTCAAAGTAACAAACATCGCTAATTTAGAACACACCGCAAGAATCAAAATTGATTACAAAATTACAGATTCAGCCTTCGAATCTCAAGATTTTGTTATCCTTAATATTTAATGAATATGGCAGAAAAAAAAATATCATACGTAGCTAGAGACTTCCAAGGAGTTAGAACTGAACTTATAAATTTTACAAGAACGTACTATCCAGATTTAGTTCAAAATTTCAACGACGCCGGTATTTTTTCAGTAATGTTGGATTTGAATGCTGCCGTGACAGATAATTTGAATTACCAGATAGACAGAAGTATTCAAGAAACCGTATTACAATTTGCCCAACAAAAAAACTCTGTATACAATATTGCAAGAACTTACGGATTGAAAGTGCCGGGTCAAAGACCTTCAGTTGGATTAGTAGATTTTTCAATTACCGTTCCAGCTTTTGGAGATAGAGAAGATCTGAGATATTGTGGAATTTTGAGAAGAGGGTCTTTAGTTAATGGCGCTGGACAACCATTTGAAACAGTCTACGATATTGATTTTGCGTCACCAATAAACGCTGAAGGGTCACCTAATAGAGTTAAAATTCCAAATTTTGACTCGAGTGGAAAACTAATTAATTATACTATTGTAAAAAGAGAAGTAGTTGTAAATGGAGTTACAAAAGTTTTCAAAAGAGTTATAACACCAAATGATGTTAAACCTTATTTAGAATTGTTTCTTCCTGAAAAAAATATTCTCAATATAACAAGTGTTTTGTTAAAACCTGGAACACAATATTCAACAACACCAAGCCCACAAGATTTTTTAAGTTTGGGTTTAGACAGGTGGTATGAAGTGGACGCCTTAGTTCAAGATAGAATTTTTGTTGAAGACCCAACTAAAGTTTCTGATCAACCAGGTATTAAAGTTGGAAGATACATAACGACATCGAATAAATTTATTTCTGAATATACACCTCAAGGTTTTTGTAAATTAACTTTTGGTGGAGGAAATATTTCTGCTGAAGAACAACTTCGAGAATTTGCAAGAGACGGCAAAGGATTCGATTTGAGTAGATACACCAACAATTACGCCATGGGAGCGGCACTAACGCCCAATACCACTCTTTTTGTTCAATATAGAATTGGAGGAGGATTAGCTAGTAATGTTGGATTAAACACCATTAATCAGATTGGGACTATTTCTTTTGCAGTAAATGGGCCTTCGGATTCGGTAAATAGAACTGTTATCAACAGTTTACAGTGTAATAATGTTACCGCAACTATCGGTGGCGCTAATTTACCAACAACTGAAGATGTTAGAAACATGGTTTCTTTTAATTTTGCGGCACAGAAAAGGGCGGTTACAGTTAATGATTATAATTCTTTGATTAGGACTATGCCATCCCAATTTGGTGCGCCAGCTAAAGTTGCAATTACCGAAGAAAACAATAAGATAAGAATCAAAATGTTATCTTATGATACTGAAGGTAGCTTATCAAATGTGGTGTCGAACACTCTTAAACAAAACATTGCTAATTATCTTTCGAATTATAGAATGATAAATGATTATATATCTGTGGAAGCGGCAGAAACAATTGATTTGAGTGTAACAGTAGATCTTGTACTTGATAACAGTCAAAACCAAGGGGCGCTTATAACAAAGGCGATCCAGATTGTCTCAGAATATTTTAATCCGTTAGTAATTCAATTAGGACAGAATGTTAACATCTCTGAAATCAGAAAACTTCTTCAGTCAGAAAATGGAGTAGTAAGTGTTTCTGATATTTTATTTTTTAATCAAGTTGGAGGACAGTATTCTTCAGCACAAACTTCAATGCCTTACTTAGATCCTTTGACAAAACAAATTCAACCTACGGCCGATACTATATTTGCAACCCCCACTCAAGTATACCAAATTAGATTCCCCAACAAAGATATTAATATTAGAGTTTTGAACTTAAAATCGGTTAATTTTTCTTAGTAATTTATTTTTTTATGAATTGGACTATTTTTCTATGAAAATGGGAAATAAACTATTTATGAAAAAACGATTTTTTAATGCCTAAATCATACAGAATAAGGACCGAAGTTGGTAGTGATAAGTATATCAACGTCAATTTGGAACAAGATTGGGAATCTCTTGAAGTTTTATCCTTGAAGTTATTAGCGAATAATGTATACACAAGAATGTGTGCAGATTATGGTGTTGTGGTTGGTAGAGTTTTTGTAAATAACGGATTCGGATTACCTAACGCTAAAATATCCGTTTTTATTCCGTTAGAAGATGCGGATGAATTAAATCCATCAATAACGGACATATATCCTTACAAAACAATCACAGATACAAATGACGAGGGATATAGATATAATTTATTACCAAAATTACCATCTTATAGAGGACATCAATCAACAGGATCTTTTCCTAACATTTCGGATGTTTTGATGAGCGATACTTATATCGAAGTTTACGACAAATATTATAGATTTACAGTTAAAACAAATGAAAGTGGGGATTTTATGATTTTTGGAGTTCCGATAGGTGTACAAAAAATAGTAATGGATATTGACCTTTCTGATATAGGATGTTTTTCATTACATCCTCAAGATTTAGTCCAACAAGGTTTGGCAACTGAGTCCCAAGTTGACGGGGCAAAATACAAAACATCAACTAACTTAAGAGAATTACCACAAATCAAAAATTTAATTTTTGACGTTGATGTTGTCCCATTTTGGGGAGACCAAGATTTATGTCAAGTCGCAATCACTAGAGCAGATTTTGATTTAACCAAATTGGCTAATATTAATATCCAACCCACAGCGATTTTTATGGGGTCAATAGTTTCCACAACAGATGACGACGCGTTAAAGGTGAGCTGTAAACCAAAAAATAATACTGGAAACCTATGTGAGTTAGTCTCAGGACCAGGTATAATTGAATCAATTAGACAGACCATAAATTCTGATGACCAAGGACTACCAATTTTGGAACAATATCAAATTGGGGAGGGTGGTGAAGTAATTGATAGTGACGGAACTTTTTTAGTCAATATCCCAATGAACTTGGACTATGTATTTACCAACGAATTTGGACAACAAATAATATCCAACGATCCAAGTAAAGGAATACCTACAAAAGGAAAGTATCGATTTAGATTGAGGTGGCGAAATGAACAAGGTCTGCAAGGCAGTTTTTTAAGGGCAAATTTTTTAGTACCGAATATAAAAGAATACGGATGGTCAAACTACACACAAGATCCATTCACAAATAGTTCAACCTCAACATATTCATATACACTACCTATAGGAGTTGTAACGGGAGCAACTACAACAATAAATTTTAATCAAGGTTTAGCGGATCCAACAGCGGTTAATGTAACATCATATATAATATATATAAATGGAGTTCCATATACAGGAACATTAAATGCAATTGCATTAAATTTTGGAGACACACTTCAAATTGTTGCAAATCCTACAGACCCATCACAACCACAAATTATAAACTTTAAACAATATCCACAATCATTGTTTGATCTTTATCGTTCTTATGCATTTAGCACAGATTGGGATGATTATGTAGATGTACAAGAAGCTATAGATTGCAAGGATACTTTTTATGAATTCCAATATAACAGAATATATACAACGGCAATGTTCCTTGACAGATACAAAAATGGTTTTGGAAGAGCCAAACATTTAGGTATAAAAGAAATAGACAATCGCACTTGTAAATCAACGGTTAGTACGTTTCCAGTAAACGACATTATACGAAATTTCGATTTCATATTTTTTATTTTCAACATTCTTATAAACATTCTAACTTTTCCAATACTTGTCTTGTTATTTGTAGCTCACTTGATTGCACTTCTTTGGCCCATATTAAAATATGTGTTATTATTTTTAGGCCCTTATATAACTGCAATGGGTGTAAAGGCTGGTGTGGACTTGGCTTATTACATTTTAAGTTTAACGGATGCAAACGTTGGAGGTCCAGTAATTTCAGTGGCTACAATTTTACAAATCATAGGTCAAGGTCTGTATGCTTTAGCAACAGTGGCCGCAGGTATTGTATTTACAATATTTTATACAAAATTTTTTATTAACAATACAAAAAATGGTAAAATAGATAATTTTCCAAGAATAGGACTGCCAATGATTGCATATCCAGATTGTACAAGTTGTGAGTGTCAATGTGGTAACGCTAGTTTAGATGATGATTTTGATGAAAACACAATTAAACAAGAAATCCAAGACACTCAAAATGGATTGAGCAGTAGTGGATCTGCCGGATTTGAGTTAAAGGTGACTCAGCCAAATTCACTAATCGCCCCATTGAATTCGCCACAATCTTACGTAATAAGTCATCCAAATTTTGAAAATGACGAAAACGGAGATGATCCTTATGAATGTGCAGGTCTTAATCCTTATTTCAAATCATTCACAACTTTGATTACTAATGATGATATATCACAAGATGTTGTAGTCAGAGCCGTCTTAGACTTCCAAAGAATGTTTTCGGGATATGATGTTTTGTCATCTACAGATCCAAACAAATACATATCAAATGAAAAATATTTATTAAAATCACCACAACCCTTTTTATTTTCCGCTAGGAAAAGAACTGGTCCTGATATAAGATTTTTTGCTTACCCTACGGCAGTAACTTTAGCACAAAAACTAAACGAATTTAACACAAGAGATAAATATTTTTACAATGGAACATCGAATGTAGCTAATTCAGGTGTAAATAAAATCAAAACAATTGTAAACCCAACTTCAGGTTCAACTCCTTTTGAAGATCAAGTTGTTGTTATACTAATGAATGCAGGAAGCGCGTCACAAATTGGCGCAGGAAATCTATTAACATTTCAAAACCCTTTGTCAACAAATAGTGGTCTAATATCAAGAATGATTAATTTGACAGGGGCTACTTTAAACCAATTCCAAAATAATGCAATTACTGGTGTAACTACAACGGGTGTAACATCAACTACAGTTCCATACGCAAATCCCTCAAATCCAACCGCGTCACTCTCGGCTACAATTGTTATAAATACTCCACAAGTCAGTCAATTACCTGTAAACGGTAACGTTGCCGTTGAACAATCATATCTACAATTCAATCCTGATTTAGAATATTTCCAACTTATAACAGGAATAACAATTTCAGAATTTAACAATATAAAAAACCCAATAGGACTTTCAGGTTTTTTTCCTGAAGCTTATTTATATCATAACATGCAATATATAAGACCAAACTGTGATCTAGATGGTTTTATTACTGAAACAATAGCGGATTATATAAAATACATGAGTAATTACGAAAACTTAGAAATTTGTATCTTTGTTAGAGGTGTGGATCCAAACACACCAAAACAAACTATAAACTATGATTTATCTCGTATTTTCGGTTATAACTCTTATAACCAAGTTAATATTCAAGGGCAGTATTATTTGAATATACCAATACAAGCACTACCAACTGGAGTAAAACCACAACAACACGATACATCGACTAATAATGCTAATAATTTATACTTCCCTTCATACACTTTTACTGCTGATTCGGGATCCTACACCGCATTCACATCTAACTTACCATATTATTATTTAAGTACGGACGATACACTAAGTAATAACTATTCCCCATTTCCATCATTTTTTAATACAAATACTAATAGTACTTCAAATTTACAACAAACACTTATCAACTCTCAATCTTTACCATTACTCCCTGTTTCTTTTTATACTGTTGGGGGTACATATATGAGATGGAATTCAAACGTAAGTTTACCTATTGCATTAACTACGGGTAGTGGTGGTAGTTGCAATTCAAATTGTCAGAAACAACAATATTATAAACATCCAGTAAATGGTCCATATTTTATAGCTCAAGCAGGACTTGTATCTACATATTCACCGGCATACTATACATATCCACTTTCAGAGATTAATTTCTTAGACTCCAATAGAATAGTTATGAGAAGTGACAGATTACCAACTTCTACCAAAACAGAAAATGGCGCACAAATTAATACAGGATATGCGTTACATCAAAATAATAATTTTGCATTTTACGCCGTTGGAGGAGTATTATCTCCACCAACAATTAGTGCAGGTTTAGATTTACCGAGTGGTGAATCTTTAGATCAAGATGATATCACATCAGGTTTAACTAATACTTTGACTTGCGAGGGAATGGTTCCTTTAGCTTGTTATAGTGGTTCGGGTAATAACGTTGGTGTGTTACCTGCGGGACAATGCTCAATTCCTGCAAATAGAATGATTAATGGATGCTACTGTTTATTGAACAAAAAATATGTCTCACAATACGATGAAGATGTGAGATTGTTTTTAGAATGGAAAGTTAGATTTACAATGAATTTTGCGGCTTGTAGGGGGGTATTTGCACAAGCATTTCAAAACAATTGGATAAACGGAGTTTTATATATGTTTAACTTTAATAAAAGACTCCAATTTAGTTTAAATCCTTCATCATCAAACTATTCATATTGTAAAAATGTAATCATATTCGATGATATCAATAATATTTTTTATTACAGGTCTTCACCTTGGAATAATACAATTCAAGAATTTATTGGAAAGGCAAGTCCGACCCCAAATCCCAACATTCCCTCATCTCTGATAAACTATCCTGGATATGGTTATAATAAAAGACAAATACAATTTCCAACTACATTAGTGGACTTAGGTCCAAGGGATTCTTTTATTAATGAAATTTGTTGTAAAACTGATGCATCGTCATATTATGCCGATCAGTTAAAGTCAACATCTTACCAAGATAACGCAGATATAGTCCAATTAGGATTTTTATCTAGAATATTGAATCAAGGAGTCAGACAAAGAATCATACCTATCAGTACTGGTGGAAAGAACTCGGAAGGAAAAGGTATCGTTCAGTTTTTTAACAGTAATCGAGGTGGAGATAGAATTGATGGAGATTGGGCTCAAATGTTGTCAATTAACTCTGAATGGAAAGTTCTTCCCTTCATAGTTGAAAATTTACAAGGACCTAATGCAAATTCCTATATTTTTTTCGGAGACAACTATTATCCCTCTAACCCACCTTCTGGCGCGGAAATTAAACCTGTACTTGGTTTGTTTTTTCAAACACCTGAAGAAAGTTCAAGATATAGACAAATAGAATCGCCAGGAATCGAGACATACTCATTCAATCCTTTGATTCAAAACTACTTTGGTTATCCTAAATCACAAGAAGTTCCTCACTATAAATGGAGTTTGAAAAAAAGTAATCCTAGTCAGAATATTTTTGGAACAGAAGATAATAATTGGTATACTGATATCATAGGACAAGGTTTTTTTAAGAAAAATTATCAAGATTTAAATTTTACAACATCGGGAGAAAAATATAAAACTAGTACAACTAATTTAGGTTATATTACAAACTATACTTTGGCTGGAGTTCCAGAACCATTAATTCCACCAACTGTTGTAAATTTCGGACAACCTTCAGGAATACCTAATCAAGCGGTTGTGGTTGGTGCACCATATCACTTCTATTTTGGATTAAATAATGGTAAAACGGCAATCGATAGATTTTATAAACTTTACGTCTCAGTAGAAGAAGAATGATGAATGTAGATCCCTCAACCAAAATAATTCTTTCAACACAAAGATTTAAATCCGCACCTAAACAAGATGAATTTTTGAACGTGCCTTTTACTCAAAGTTTCAGAAATCTAATCGAATATGATAGAAGTGTAGATGTTAATTTAGCAACAGTATTTGATGAAGAACGACAAGCTTCAACAGTCTTTAGACCTGTTTCGAAATATACAATTTTATTTGAAAATGGTTTGACAGGAGCTACAAAATATATACCTTTTAGAAACAATTTATATTACACAAACGAAGTTCAAAACGCGGCAAATTATTACCCATCGGGTAATGCAAACATTAATGGATTGATTCCAAACCCACCAATAAATCCTTTAGTTCTTTGGAGTGGATTTCCACAATATTTCGAATTCGATTTTATCAGAACAGACAACGATGTTGTAGGATATACTCAACCACCTAGTAATCATTTGAACTTCAAAAACGTAAGTGCTTCAACTTATAATTGGAGTCATTATATTAGTTACGCATTTAATAATGATTATAATAAACAATTGTTTGCTTCTGAACCGAGAAAACAAATTACTTGGAATTGGACGGCATCTGATGGGATCCCATTCTATGTAATTGTTGGAAATAATAACAATACTAATGAAATATCATTCAAATGTCCCGTTAGACACGGGTTGGAGGTTGGTGAATATGTTTATTTAACAATCAATTATAATGGAATTGAAATATTTCAAGTAGCAAGCTTAGGAAATTCGGGAAAAGGCTCAGACCAATTTATATTCAATATAAAAAATATTGGATATACTGGTACAACTTTTAACAGTAATCAACAAGGAACTTTCAGAAGAATTATTAACGTTGCCAATTCTGCAGACACAATAAGTAAATATTATGTTAGAAGACATAGAATTCTTACAAATCCTGAATGTGCGGTAGTTGTAAATGCAGGTTTTGAAAGAAACATATATGGTGACAAAGTAAAATGTGAAGTAGACGCATTAACACCAGATAATCGAAACAGGACCTCAACGAAAGAAGGAAGTAGAACATACACCCTTTCCTTCAATTGTGATGTTAACATACAAGGATTGAGTGACAATCAAGGAAGACCTTTATCTGAATTATTTTTTACTACAATTTGGAGAGGGTATTTTGGGTGGACTAAAAATTTAAAACAAGGTTGGTATTTTAATACTTTTTTAGAAAACAATAAACCCCAAATTTGGTGGGATGACAATAATATAAACTCGAACCCATTAATAGGACAAAATAGCTATGTTTCACTTATTGGATCAGGTCCATTTTTTTATAACAATTTTTTACAATCAGGAGACACAATAGATGGGGATTTTTGTGAATGGAATGACTATAATCAATTTGAAAGGGTTATTTCAGAATATCAACACAAAATAAAATATAATACAAATTGGTTTACCTTACTTACTAATTTCACGCCGACCAATCAACCTGGTTATTTTTATCAACCACATAGTGTAATTCGAATTGCGGCTTTTTCAGATTATGTTGAAGAAGCAGATTCATTGAATGTAGTCGGAATACCTGATTATTCTTATTACTCAACGTTAGCGGTACTTTTCAGGTGGAGAGATAAATATCCATACGGGTTTATCGATACTGATGGTATTGGTGTAGATTATCCTTTTTTAAATGATGCACATTATCCATACAAAAATACAATATTCAGAATTACGCCAGAATTATTTAATATACCCAATGATTACGCAACTTCAGGTTCAATACCGTTGAATATTACAACAATAGCAGATCCTTTATCCGATGAATGCGAATAGAATTAAAATAATAAAAAGTAGTATCGATGGTTATGTCAACGTTCCAATCAATATGCAGTGGGATTTTACGGGTAAAGATCAGGCGATTGATGAATATGAAGTTGAAGTTATTGATCAAGTCATTGGGCCTGCAGCAGATTTTGAAATTGCAAGATTTTCACAAAATATATTTCCAAACCAAAACACCTCGATACAATATGATTTTTATTTTTATGATTATTCACAACCTATAACTGCAAATACAGTTGGTAATTGGTCGATTTCATATCTCAATAATGGATTTAGTGTTAGTGAAATTTATTATTATTCTAAACCATTTACAAAATCTTTTTTCAAGTTGGATTTTTATGATAGTGTAGATGAAAAACAACAACAAATTTACTTATCAATAATTCTTCCAGTTCAACAAGGAACTACACAAATTGCAACATTATCAAGTTTAGTTCCTCAAGTTGATATTAAAAAACCGCAAATGATTTTGGATTTTATAGGTGATAAAGAAGGTTTTTTCATCTATTGGCTAAGGAGCAAAAATTTCATATATATAGATGAATTTTATGTAACCGCAAAATTTTTTGATGCAAGAATAGGAACATTCAAACAAATGACCAATACTAAACAAGATTTAATATTACCAAACAAGTTTACTTTTAATAATTCTGATTATTTCTATTATAGGTATGAGTTGAATTACTCAACTAAAACATATGAAGTGTTTTCCACCTCAACAAATTTGCGAGTTGGAGATTCAGTAACACCGATAAAATGGTATGAATACGTTAACCCATAATGGAACTACAACAATATAATTTTATAGTATCTCCTGAGAACATTAAAAGTGATTTAGTGTACGTAACGTATACAGGCGAAACCGATATCACAACAATTATAGATCCATGTTGTTTGACTGCAACAACACTCAGTGCGACTACAACAGGAACAACGGGAATTTATCTTCCAATGGAGTATATATTATCAGGAAACACTGGAGGCACTTCATTTCTTAGTGGTTTGAGTATCAATATAATGTTTACTGAATCTACTGTCGATTTGGGTTATTATACTCCAACAGACGGAATGATTTTACAACTTGACGTGTTAAACAATTTTATTGTTACTGCAACCACATTAAACCCTTATACCTATACATTCTATAACACTTCTGACTTGGAGTTGATAAAATTTTTACAATTAACTACTTACACAATTAATTGGGGTGACGGTTCCCCAACACAATTAGTTTTGGGTATTACTCCAATTACACATACTTATCCTGTTAGTCAAACAAGTTATACAATAACTTTGACGGCAAACTCGCCTTGGGGCATTTCTAAAGTTCAAAAAAAAATTAATATTCCTTTCACAAACGCAACAATATCAAACCCTAATGGATCAATAACATTTTATCCTGCGGGAGGTAGTTGGGCGAACACCCCGTTAAGTTACGATTATATTTTCACAGGAGATTCGAACACAAATATTAATGATTATTATTCATATAACTATACAACAGTTCCATTCCAAATCACAGGTTTAACTTTATCGACTGTAAATGATTTATCACAATTTGGACCAAAATCAAGTTTGTATGCTGGCAAATTTAAATTAGGACTACAAGTAACTGGAACAACAGGTGCAATAGGAACGTTTTGGGGACCAAATCAATCTAATACTTATACTGCCTATACAATTAATGGAATAACATACTTAGATTATGAAGATTTTACGATATATGTCACAGATTCATATGGGTTGGCACCTGGTGACATAGTATTGAGTGCTCTAACAAAAAATGAGGCTTTGATTAATGTTATTGATGAACCCGAAATTATAACTAATGTTTTTGTAGAAAGGGGTAAATACACCCCACTAGAAAATATACAAAGAATTGGTGAAGTTGATAATGTAGGTGATTTGGAAAAATATGGATACAAATACTTTAACATTGAAAAAATATCAACATAACTATTTATTAAAAAAAAGAAAAAAAAATGGCAACAGGTAATTATGGGACAATAAGACCGGCAGACGTAAGCCCCGAGGACGTAGAAATTGTCATGGTTTATACACCATCAAGAGATGACACGGAAAACTTTATTTTAACCACTTTAAACGCACAAGATGTTTTGAGGCCCTACTTTAACAATAATGAGACTGGTGGAAATACTGTGGAGGTTTTAGGGGGATTATACAGTTTAAAATTACCCGCAGATCAATTCACTAGTTTAGGAATATATACACTTATGATAAGACCAGCACAAATTAGAACAACAATAACTGATTGTGGGGTTTTGTCTGCATTACCTAATGTCAAAGGAATTGTAATTGATCTTAATAATGTTCCTGTTGAATACAAAAATAAATTTATAAATCAAGGTCTCGTTGGATTTAGAGTTGAGTATTTGAATTCAGATGGGACTAAAATTCCAAATTTTTTTAGAATAATAACTTCATCCTTTTATTGCGAACCCGTCATTCAAAACTTAACCAACACAATTCAAAAATCAATTAGATATCGATATGTGGAGGGTGCAACAAATTTGATGTTTTGTACTTTATCACCATCGTCTTCGCCTAGTAACAAACCAAGTGCAACTCCATTCATTGGACAACCTAATCAAAATATTATTATAACAAACACATATTTTAATCCAATTTCAACAGAAATTGAAATTGTAGACCAAGACATCTCAACCCTTGCAATTGCCTTATATGGAAACCAAACTAAGTCGATTGAAGACGGTATCTATACAATTTACGATACTGATAATAATATTTATAAACAGTATAACTTATATGAAATCAAAGACCAATTCAACTCTCTACTCTATGAAGTAAGAGAAAACCGAGGCGACAATATTGATTTTTCTAAAGCATTTAATAATATCACACCTTAATGGCGGTTAATAAATTTACTTGTCCCACTCAGAGTAGCGCCGCCAATCAATTTTCAAATAATTTGGTTGGAGTTCAGTTAGTAACTGGAGGAGGTTTGACACAAGCAAATTTCAACTTTACCACAAATATTTCTGAAAAACAAACTAGAAAATTTAATATCGGAACTTTTTCAGATCCTATAAATTTACAAGGTATAAATATTGAAAACAACGTCGAAGCCGCGGAAATATTGGCGAACAACTACAGAGTATATCCTAACTACGATTTATCCCAAGTTACTAATTTTACACAGTATGGATCATTGATTAAAAGATTTTCAGTATCAATAACCAAAATAATAAATTTTTTTCCGGCAGGTTTAGAAGTTTCTCCAACTACTGACAAATTTATCACACAAGAGACAGCCTTTAATATAACTTATGACTCAGTTGAAAACGATACAACTTTAGAAATACTGATAACATCGATAAGAAACCCATTCGATATAGATTACACAGTTAACGCAGAAACCAATATGTTGTTCAATGAAATGGAAATTTCTATTTTGAGAAACATGAAGTTGGAATATAAAAAATATGTATTAGTAGTGAATGGAAATGAATATCCAATAAATTATTTATACCCAACAACTAATAAATCTACTTCTTTAAAAATGATAGTTGATGGTAATCCATTTAATCGAGACAGTATTTCATACGACTATTTGGTTATTCGACCAAATAGTTTTGAAGTTAACAGAGTTTTCAACTTGAAGTTTGATCCAGTAGAAAAATTTTTACTGAATAGAAATATAACTCCGGCATATACCGCAACCTTTACGGTTCCTAAAGAACAAGAAGATGGAACTTTTACTATAACAACTGAACTTGCAACATTTCCAAAAAGTGGGGTGTGGAATTTAGATATTGAATCCCAAGTTTTCGATAATTATCTTACCAAAATTAATGATTTTGCAATTAATTTAGATACGTATAATACAAATATTATATCGAGATTTTTGACAACTGGATGCTTGAAAGAATTTGATACTCCAGATCGTAAATTTGAAAAATTGTTACAAATTTATGGTAGAAGTTTTGATCAAACAAAGTCCTTCATTTCTGTTTTAGGGAATATTAATAGTGTTCATTATACCGTTAAAAATGACATACCATCACAACTTCTTAAAAATTTGGCTCAAACATTAGGATGGGTTACAAACTTTTCGCCAATATCAAACGAAGAATTATTACAAGCGGTTTTTACAACCCAACCAAACACATTTCCTGGATTACAAATAGGACCAACACCTGAAGAGATAAACTATCAATTTTATAGAAATTTAATTATAAATTCGGCGTGGTTGTTCAAATCCAAAGGAACTCGTAAATCAATAGAATGTTTGCTTAGAATGGTGGGGGCTCCAGAAGCACTGATAGATTTTAACGAATACATTTATGTTGCCGATCAAAGAATCAACATGTCTGAATTCCAACAACAGTTTTTAAGTTTATCTGGAGGAACATTTACTGAACAATTTCCAGTACTAGAAACAAACAACACATTTTCCATACAAGGAATTCAATACACTGGTTTTACAACAACGTTAGCAAATCGAACAGTTTTAACAACAAGAGAAGATTATCCTGTTGATGATTTTGGATGTCCAAAGATGGCAACTCAATCAGAATCGTATTTTTTCCAAATAGGTGGAGGTTGGTTTGAATCAACACCAGATCATAGAATGCCGGAGTTTGCACCACCAACAAATCAAATATTTATAGGTAACAACCCTAATTTTCAAACAGAATTATTACCTTTCAATTACGGTGAAGAATATCTTCAATTGTATAGAAATTTCCCATACATGAATTTGGGATATAAGTTAAAAAGAATTAGTGACAACAAAAAAAGTTGGACAGATACAAATCCAACACTCAGACTCGCATCTGATGGTGGATTTACGGCTTATTATTCTGTTGGTGAAGAATGTTTAACATTAAATGTTAAAAATGTGGACATTATGATGAATCCCGCACAAGGTTTAGTCTATGATGTTTGGACAATGTCTCGACAATATAATTACCCAATCCCCGAACAAGGTCTTTTCTACACACCGGATACGCCTTGTAAGGTACAAAATCTCTACCCGAGATACGGAGGTATAGATTGGACAACAATAGTTCCAAAACCAAAACAAAAAACTTTTTTCGAATTTGCTCAAACTTTTTGGAGAAACATGGTAAACACTAGAAATAGACAATTTATAACGGACGGCAAAACAGGGGGATACCCAACACTGCAATCTATATATTGGAAATATTTAGAATCACAAACACAAGCAGGAATTACTAACGATAATTTTACATATCAAACTATGATAGATTATATCAATGGTATGGGAAGCTATTGGATTAGAATGGTTGAACAAATGGTTCCTGCAACCACTATTTGGAATACAGGTGTAAAATTAGAAAATTCTATTTTTCATAGACAAAAGTTTGTATGGAGAAGACAAGAAGGATGTAAAATTGTTCCCGTACCATGTAAACCATGTTCACTTTCTACTCAAGTTTTTGTTTACGATTGTCCAGTCCAACAAGTTATATGTGGATTATATCCTTGGAATGATAACCCAATCATTACCTCGATGGGGTCTGTGTTAAATTCTACTTTAGACAGTTTTTACTCTAATAATTCTTTGGATTCGGCAACGTGTTTACCGAATACTGTAGTTTCTACATGGTACGCGGATTTGAGATTAAATGGCGTTGTACTTACAAACTATGAATTTTTTGTTGGAGTCGGACCTTTCAATGTTCCGACTAATCAAGATTGGATTAATGGATTAACTGAGGCGTTAAATAATTTACAACTTTCAGGTTACAGTTATAATATTAATGAAGATGATGAAATTGTGACCGTTTTCAATAATAATTGCATACCGAACTTTAATCAGTTTGAAATAAACATCGGATTATCGTTCGAAATCTATTGTAATCAATAATGAGTATTTCGATTGAACAATATAGTGTAAGAGGTGATTGTACAAATACAAACTCAGCTGAGCTGTTTTTCAGCGTCACAGGATCAACACCCCCATTTGCGGTAAACTGTATAACCGCAGGTTGTCCACTACCAACTTCAGCTCTAACCGAACCATACGAATATAGGGTAACTGGTTTATCAGGTGGAACTTACTTTTTACAAATAACTGACGGTACTTCGGCTTCAATTATAATTACAGTCTATATTTCAACAGGAACAACCGCCACAATTGATTCTACAAATACTAGTTGTGGATTCAACAACGGAAGTATAACAGGATTCACCTCATCCGTTTATGGTTTTACAACATTTTTACTTTATGACATTACGAATAATCTAATAACTAGTGGAATTTCTACCACAAACTATTTAGATTTCACAAGTCTGTCTGCGGGAACTTACTACATAGTTGCCGATGATGGTGGAGGATGTAATGGAATTACCGCTTCAGTAATTTTAAATCCATCATCAGGTATCACCTTTGGTGGTTATGTTGTTGATGATGCTAGTTGTATTGGAAATGGAAGTGGTAAAATATTTATCACAGGTTTAACATCGCCATCAGTCGATTACACAATAACGTGGTCTTCCAACGCAAATGGTCAAACAGGGTCTACAATTACCGGTCTAACGGCAGGTGTATATATCGCAACAGTTACTAATTCTATTGGTTGTTCCTCCTCACAATCATTTACGGTTAATTCAGTTGCCCCATTAACTTCGGGTGGTTTTATTGTAATTTCACAACCAACATGTTTTAGTAACGATGGAGAGGTAGAATTTATAATTGTAGATGGAACTCCACCATATTTTTTTAGTGCTTCTACAGGACAAGTTGAAATAACATTTAGTTCATCAGTTACATTTACAGGATTGTCAACAGGATTTTATTCTTTTTTAGTCACCGATGCCGGACTATGTACAATTTACGATTCAGTAAGTTTGACAACTCCTAATTCTTTTACAACCGTTCAGTTAACGACAACAAATTCTACTTGTTCAGTGAACAATGGATCTTTGAATGTTTTAGTTGATGGTGGATTAAGTCCCGTATTAAATCTACAAATTTCTATATCTGGTTCTACAGGTATTAGTAAAGTTGGCTTAATGGGAAATTCTAATCAAACTTTCAATGGGTTATCAAATGGAACTTATATTGTTACAGTCACATCGACAGGGTGTACTTATACTACATCCACAGTAATTGAGTCTGTTAATTTATTTAGTGCTACAACTCAAGTGACAGGAACAACTTGTGGTTTGAACAATGGGATTTTACAAGTTGAAGCATCAACTGGTGGAACATTTCCGTATATTTATACTTTGGTAGGACCCACAGGTACAAATCCAACAACAGTCACAAGTCCATTCAATGTTTTTAACAACTTATACACGGGAAATTATGTATTAACAATACAAGATTCTTCAACACCTAATTGTATTCAAACATTTCCAATAAACATATCAACAAGTCAACCTGTAAATTTTAATTTAGTTCCTAACCAACCAATTGTTGGTAAAGACGGGTCTATAACCGCATTTATAACACAAGGAACTCCGCCATTTACTCTCAATTGGAGTGGAGGTACTGCAGAGACACAAGATGGCTATGTTGTGACTGGTCTAACCGCAGGCACTTATAGTTTAACTGTGATTGACGAAAGTGGATGTAGTCTTACGAAATACACAACCTTACAAGGAACAAAAAAATTTAGTAATTATCAATATTACAATGTTTGTAATAATATTTTTATCGATAGTGGATTAGTCACAAAAAGAACTGTTAGATCAATGTTTCTAGAAGGGTTTTATGATTTAACAAGTGGAGATACCAATTGTATTATAGACTCTGCGACATTTTCTATTTCAGCTAAAGTGGGTTCACAATCCGCCATTACTGAATTTTATTCATCTAATGGTGGAACAGATTATCCTAACGATATTCAGTGGGCGGAAGCGATCACTGACATTTTGAATGGTTTTGTTGGAATTTCGGACGTAACTATTGATTTAGTTTCTAATAGAATTACGATAAAAACAAACTGTGAAGAAATTAATAAATCCTGTAAACCACAAGTTATAAATCCATTACAAGATACAGAAATAGAAGTTAATTTAGTAATTGATTATAACATTTCTTGTGTAGATTGTAGTTAAATGGCAAACCAAGTTTCAGTCACAACAATAGTTGATTTAGTCCCGCCATTTAGTGGTATTGCTTGTGATATATATGGTAATCAATGCCAATATTTAGGAACAGGATCAACCTTACCTCATATTTTTAATTTACCTTCGCAATTCGACACAGCTCCTGCCATGCAACTCACCATCATTGATAGTCAGGGGTGTTTGTTTTATGAAATTGTTTACTGTTCTTCATAAACAGATTTTGACTTTACCAAAACGGTTTAGATGTTCCTAATAGTTTAAGTCGAATCGGTTAATCATAGAATTCTCTTTATGTTGTTCCTGCTTGGAACTTATTTTTCCAAACAACAACCGCGAACAAGAATGTAAAATTAAAATGGGAGATAAATAGTAATGTTAATAATCAGATGTTTATAAAACATCAAGTGGCTTCATGAAACGTTACAGTAATTCCATATTGAATTGTTACAATTGATAAGGTAGGTTAATTCACTTTATAGTTTTTTTATTTATTTTTTTTTTATGGAAAATCTATTATTTGTCACAGCACAACCAGATGTTCCATACTTCATTTGGCAAGCCAAACTTTATATTCACAACTTTATTGAAAAAAAAATTGACCCATCAAATATTCATATAATTTTTGCAATTGTAACCCCAAGTCAAGAGCCATCTAAGGAGTCTTCAGAGTTAAAAAAAATGGGAGTAAAAGTCCATTACTATTTTGACGAAAGAAAAAAAAAACATTACATACCTTCTATAAAACCATACCTGATTTCAAAGTGGATTAAAGATTGTCCTCAAAACGGAAAATTATTTTTTCTACATGACGCGGATATAATATTTAGAACTTTACCAAATTTTGAAAAAATGATTCAAGATGACGTTTGTTATTTGTCAGACACGAATGGATATATTAGTTATGACTATATAGTTGATTGTTGTAGAAGATATGAACAACAATACCCGAGTTCAACAAGAAATCAGTTGTTAGAAGAAATGGCAGAAATTGTAAAAATTGATATCGACGTTATTGAAAAAAATAGACTACATTCAGGTGGAGGTCAGTATATTATCAAAGATACAACATATGAGTTGTGGGAAAAAATATATGAAGACTCAATAGGGTTGTATAATCAAATGTTAGATTATCAAAAAAGATTTCCAATATCACCTGGAGAAATTCAATTTTGGACTGCAGAAATGTGGAGTTTATTGTGGAACTTGTGGAAGGACAACAAACAAACAGTTATAACAAAAGAACTTGATTTTTCATGGGCGACCGACAATATTGAAGTCTATGAAAAAAAACCAATTTTACATATGGCAGGAGTTACTGAAGACTTAAAAAATACAAAATTCTACAAAGGTTCCTATATTAATATAGACCCATTAAAAAAATTAAAAGAAAACATAAATTATTTTGATTATATAGATTCTAAAAGCTCAACAATAAAATATATTGAAAACATGAAAACTTATCTTCAAAAATACAGTTTTTAATTATTTATATTAAAACATGATAGAAAACTGTTATATACTCTATTCCTGTGATGGAACATATCCTCCAATTATATCAAATTTTTCTGGTTTGAGTGAGTCATCATTTAATTATGTTTCTATTGATATATCTGGACAAACACCTGATACTTGTTTTTTTGTTGTCGATTTAGGTATTGTGGAATGTGATATAACATATGAAATTACAATCAATACAGGAATTACTTGCACTTGTAACTGTTATTGTTATTTTATAAAATCAAAAGACCAAACAACAGACATAACATATGTCGATTGTAATGACAACATTGTTGTAGACACAATTACACAAGGTTTAACTTACAATATTTGTAGTAAAATTTATCCTCAGTTTGATGATCAAATTCAGATACCTTTAAAGTTAACGGATATTTGTGAAGACAATCAATGTCCGACAAGTATTCCTTCGGTTAAACCCAAAAATGAATGCGATGTGATTACGATATTTCCAATGGGAGTTAGTTGTTTTACACAACAACCCTCCTCAGATAGAACTTTTGATGGTGCGGTAGAATTGATCGTTACAGGTGGAACTCCGCCTTATATTATTTTTTGGGAAATCGGAAGTTTTGCTCCAGCACTAACTAATTTGGGGGTTGGAGATTATTCGGCAACAATTACTGACTACTATGGTGATTTTTCGGCGACAACAACTTGTAGTTTAACTGCTGAAACCACAAATTTTTCTGGTATGTGTTTTGTACTTACTGGTTTGGTTGAAAGCGAACTTGTTTTTATAAATTCACAACCCGAAGGTTTCAAAAACACAAAACCTTATTTTATCATACAATATGGTGTAGAACTTTTGGGGTATGTATTTTGGGATCAAAATAATAATATGTGGGTTTTTTGTACTACTTTGGAATGTCAAGGGGAACCCTACAACATTTTAACCAAAAATGATTATTTATATCCTACTGGTTCAACAGGAAATTGGGTAATTATTTCTGACACACAATATTCGATAACTCAATCCACATTAGGTAATTGTGAAGAGCCGACTATACCTATTGAATTGACATCATTGTGTGTAACTTTAACTATAAGATCATCAAAAACAGATTCTCCTGTTGAATTACTACAAATACAGTTAGATTCGGGTAATACAATAAATGGAGAACCAAGTTGGTCTTCATCAACAAGTTCTTCAGCTTCTCCTTCGGCCCCTTCCTCCCCTTCGACTGGTACTTCTTCAACATCAGGTCAATATGTTGTTTATTGGAACATTGGATCAACACCGCCACAATGGGTATTTACAGGTTATTCAAATTCGTTAATAAATATTGTTAACAATGACCCGACATATCCACCATTAAGTAATTGGCAAATTTATGGACCTCCTGAAGTTTTAAGTTTACAAATGACTCAAGGCGAATGTTTGGATTCTTATGAAATTGTGGTTTCAACTGTTGTAAATGACGCAGAATGTAATACTAATGGAAGTATTACCGTAAGTGCAAATGGAGGTCAAATGCCTTATCAATATTCTATCAATGGAGGACTTACATATCAATCGTCACCAATATTCGGTAGTTTGTCACCTGGCAATTACGATATTTTTGTATTAGACTCAAATAATGTAACAGGTTCATTAACAAACATTGTGGTTGGTAATGTTCCTATAACAGATTATGTGATCGATTTCAATATAAATTACAACAATAATACTTTTGTTTTAACCGCTCCGTCTCTACCGATTGGAGTGACCATTACATTAGATGTCGTAATGAATTCAACTTTTAATTATTACCCCCAAAATTTAATTCCAATACCAACATATAATAATTTCACAAATATTCAAGGTGTTGGGAATATGACACTTGTAAACACATTAGTCAATGTTTATGCATTAGGTGGTCCGTGTAGTATAACAGGACCTATTAATAATACACAAATCGTAAAACAATTCTTAAATACAATAACTATGACAAGTGGTCAAGTAATATCAGGGAGCACTTCTACAAACATAATCAATCAACCAGTTGGACTTTGTAAATTTGCATTAGGATATTATTCACTTACGCTATCGAATGTTGTTTTAAACAATTGTAGTTGTTGTAATCCTAAAACAATCATCACTTCACCACCTACACCACAACCGAATGAATAAATCAAAATAAGAATATTTATTAAATAAATGGCATATATAATAAAAAACACATCAGGTTTAGTTAATACAAGGGTAACTGATACAGGAAGACAAAGAATGTCTGAAGGGAGATTTAATATTGTCTATTTTGCGGTTGGAGATAGTGAAATTACATATGATGAATTACCTACAACCTATAACCAAACAAATACTGTAGTTTTAGAGCCACAATTTAATGCCCAAAATAGTTCGGGTGTTCCTGAGTCAAACCGACAATATATAAAATATCCTTATTTGGTTGATCAAGGTGAAACTAACATATATGGTATACCTTTTATGGACTCTGATATTAATTCTGTTTATAATAGGGCCGCAATGAGAGGTTTTTTTACGGGAAATACAACCGCAACTACAATAGATTGGAAGGCACTTGTAAATAATTCGTATGTCATAACTCCAAATTATGTGGTTAATATGTCCACTCTTAAAGGAACAAATCAAATTTTGGTCGAAAAAATGGACTGTAACGTTCAAAACAACAACACCCCGAATGTTGGTGATTTTATAACAATTTATTACGATGGTAGGGCAAAAACTGATTGTGTTTGTAGTAATTATCCAACACCAACACCAACACCATCCCTTTACAGTACACCAACACCAACACCCACTCCTACAAGCACATTATCAGAACCATGTGCGTCACCTACACCTACACCATCACCGACACATACTCCATGTTTAACACCCACACCAAGCGCTCAATGTCCAATACCTCAACCACCAGATTGTATAAAAGATGTCGTTAGTTGTTTTTCAATTCTTACTTATAAAATTGTTGATGTTTGCGGTAACCTATTAACATTAGACAGAAATACACCTGACTTTACTAATTTATCAAGCGATTGTTTGGCAAGAACTTTAATTTATCCCCCGCAGATGGTTCCAATATATGATAGTTTTACTCCTGAACCACATTGGAATAAAAATGTTATTGATTTTGAATCTGTTTGTGATACGGATCAGTTTGATGTTAAAATATGGAATATGAATATTCCGTGGACTGAAAGCCCTGCTGGTTTGATATCGACTAAATTCCAAGATTACACAAAATTCGGCTCAATAAATTATATAGGTCAAAAAGAATACTTTGGTTATAATTCATCAAAGGGTCAAAGTTCTACCGATGATGTTTATTACTATAATTCTTTCAAAGAAAAAATTGTAGTGACACCTGAAGAACAAAAAGCAATCGCAATTATTCATTATACCAATCAAACAATTGATTTTTTTTATGGTGAAAAATTTGCATTAGAACCTTATGATTTTACGAATCCCGAAAATACGCAAGGCCAAGCAAGAAATTTCAAACTTTACATGCCAACAATAATGTGGCATAAAAATCCTGAATGTTGTTTTGGGCAAACTTTTTTTGTTGATCCACCAGGATTCGAAAATCAAAATTTATTTCAAGTACAATTTACTAAGTCTAAAATATCACAACAGATGAATCAACTTGGTATTAGATATTATAATTTGTGGGACACATTTGCACAATCTAATGGTTTGCCAAGTAGAATTGGAAAAGTATATCCCGATTCCAAACTAATCATCATTGATGACGAAGAATTGGTTGCGGCATTATCCAATAAATCAAACAGAAACTGGACTCTACCAGCACCACAAGTTTCATTGATTACACCGAATACTTGTGGAACCTCGAATACTACAGGTGTTTTAACTGGAGGAGCAGAAACATTATGGGTTACTTATAGACTGTCAAATACCAATACATTCACAAATTCTTTACATAGTAATTATTACACGAGTGTTGTGGGAACTGAAAATATTTGCACACCAGACACACCAAAAAATGTTGCAGTAAGATTTGGTGGTGAATTTCCATGTTTAGTTCAACCTGGATATTCACCAACAACCACAACAACTACCACCACAATTTATCCTAACACAACAACTACCACCACATTTTATCCTTACACAACAACAACCACAACTCAATGTCCAACATGTGTTGTCCCTGCTGGATTTTACGCTCAAGAATTTCAAATTTTAGCACAAATTAGACCAACAGGTGTAAGACCTGACCCTACTTTATGGAGGATGATAGATTTTACAAGTCAGATACAAAATGATTTTATAAATGGGTTTGTAACTCAAGAATCTCTTACAGCAACCACATTTGTAATCACTTCAGAAAACTATTACTCGGCACCTTATTATGACTTAAATGATTATGTAAGTTTAGTACCAAACGGTGCAAGTGGAGTAAATTTAAATTTCGGGGATGAATACTATTTTTATGGAAATTTGGAAACAGACATCCAAGCAACAATTTACGAAATGAAATATAAAATTAATTTGAGCGTAAATGAATTCATAATTTCGCAAAATCCAACTTGGACTTTCGGAACACCATCTTACATTACGGAAATTGCATTGATGGATGAAAACAAAGATGTTTTAATAATGTCCAAAATGCAATCGCCAGTTTTGAGACAGGGAATTCAACAATATTTTGTTAAATTAGATATTTAATCGGAAACTTTACAATTTAAACTTTTTACCGAACTTTACGGTGAGTTAAAATTTTGAATCTTATATGCAAATAAGAAAATTCTTTCTAAGAAAATTTAAATGAATAACACAAAATTAAAAAACACCCCTAAAATATTAGGACTTGACGTTTCAACCCGCACTATTGGTTGGGCATTATTCGATATTCAAAGTCAAGATCTTTTGGAACTTACACATGTTTCACCAAGACCCAAAATGGAAAAAGAAGACGAAAAATTAAAAGAACTTATACTTAAGTCTGAAATATTTGCCGAAAAATTAAAATATTATAAAAATTTAGGTATAGTTAGAGTGATAATAGAAGAACCACTTTTGAATTCTAACAATCTTCATACAATACAAACTCTTCTTAGATTCAATAGTTTTATTTTTAAAGAAATTTATAATGTTTTAGATATAGTTCCTGAATTTATTTCAACTTATAATTCAAGAAAATTTGCATTTCCTGAATTGGTCCAAGAAAATGATAAAAAGAAATTTGTATTATTTGGTGGACTACCTAAAGATGTTGATAAAAAAATAATAATTTGGGAAAAGGTGGCTAAAAGAGAACCTCAGATTACTTGGCATTATACTAAAAACAATACACTTAAAAAAGAAAATTTTGATCAAACAGATGCCTATACTTGTGTTTTAGGATTTATGAGATACAAAAAAATTTGGAATTAAAAAATTTTTCAATTACCTCTATATTTATAATTAAAAAAATATGAAAAAAATAGTTAAATTAACAGAAAGAGATTTATCAAGAATAGTTAAAAGAACCATTTTTGAAATGGAAGATGAAAGAACAGAACAAAGAAGTGCTATGGACTTTTTGAGAAGTTTTTTAGAAGAAAGAGGTGGTACATTGGGTGCAAGAACACCAGATGAAATTATGTCTGACTTGAAAGAATTGGAATTTGCAATTAGAAGTGAAAAAAATGATATGGACATTGCAAGTCAAAGACCAAATCCAAATTGGGGTAAAAACAAAATGGATATGGATATGGAGACAATGTCGGAATCAAGATATTTTAGAAGACGAAGATAATATCGTTTTAAATACCGATAATTTGAAATATCGTCCTTTTGGACGATATTTTTTTTAACAAATTGTTTGAGATGATGTTACAGTGAAGTTGGGAGAGTTTGATGTTGGGGTGGAACTCGAACATACATAGAGGGAGGAATAGGCGTTTAGTCCGCCAGTCAATTCTTCACCACAATTATAATAAACATATTTAATTTCGTTTAGACTATTGTTTGCAACATACCATCTAACTAATACACATGGTGTCGTCGAAGGAGTAGGTGTTGGAGTCTGTGTTGGAGTTGGAGTTGGGGTCGCAGAAAGGTTTGGAATACATTGTAAACAGGACCCATCGATTCTAGAACCAACTTCATTTTTAAGAATTACGTCATCTACACCACTTATGTTTTCAAATAACCCTTCATAAATAACACAACGTCCTTGATTGTTTATTATTGCATTATATACGTAACCTTCTTTAGGTTTCGAAGTTGTTTCTGATATTAAAATTAAATCCGAAGAAAAATACTCTTGACCCGTGAAACAATCTTTAAATTTTTTACTATTTGCACATTGAAGTATTTCATTGAATGTATTAAATACAACTTCACCACTAAAATTACAGTTTCGCTTAATTTGACTTGTCGGGGTTGGGGTGGGGCTATATGTCGGCGTTGGGGTTGGTGTGTAACCACTTACCGATACATCAATAGATAGTCCACCACAAATTGCAGATGTTGATGGTGTTGGAGTTGGCGTTGGAGTTGGCGTGTTTGTTGCAGTCAAAGTTGGAGTTGGCGGTACATAACAATCAAAAACCGCATCAAAATCAAAATCAACACAAGGATTTGTTGTAGTAGTGGTCGTTACACAAAATCCTGTATAGGCAACCGTGTCATCAAAATCAGGACAGGACGAAGTACTTCCAAAGGGACCAAACTGATCGCAAGGATCGCCAAGGTTTTGGGCTAAACACCAACGAGATTCACTTGATGAATAAAATATGTTAAAATTGGTTGTTTGTCCTGTGTAATAGTTTTGACTATCGAAAACCCCTGCAAACTGATATTGGTCGTCATAAACGGTGTCGTTATGAACACAAACAAATGCTCCACACGAACAACCGTAAATAGTATCAATAACTCCTACTGAATCAACACTGTACACGTTAACACCGTCGGATAAAAAAGTTGTAATATAATTAATTGTACATGAAGAGTTCGAATATAGAGTTTTTCCGATATTTAGGTTTGAACCATATACCTCAAATATAAATGGCCCTAAACAACTTGTGTCAGGATCTGAGGCAGATGAAAAAGTCCCTAAATAATTACAAGGACATCCTGTAATACCTATAATTTCTCCTATAGAATTCGTTTCATATAAGTTAATACCATTACTTAAATAAATTGTTGTTAAAGCCATTGTGCATCCTGAGTCTAAATAAACTCCCTTACTAACTACTAAACTATCACCATAAACATTATTTGTTTGGGCTGAAAGACAAAGATTTAGACTAGCTGAAGTGTCAAGTGCAAATACTCCTAAATTATTACAACTTGCCATATTCTATTATTGAATTATTTGATGCAAAACAATCATTACTGTCAACTACCTTTACTCCAACAGAAGACATACCCTCCAAAACAAATGGAAGGTCAAACGAATATGGTAATTCTCCAAAACCAACCGTGTCTACATAAATACAAGTCGTGTAACCCGTATCACAAGTATAAATATCAAATGGAGGTGAACCACCCGAAAAATTAACAGTAATTTGTGTTGGCATGTCAATAATAAATATAAAAAATGATAAAACTTTGTGTAGTTGATTGATAAAAAGTTTATGACTATATTATAAAGGATGGATGAAAATGATGCTTTAGTTGAGTTATTAGAGGATGTTTTGGGGGAGCACGGACTCCACTACCCCAATCGTGGGCAAATATCCTTTAACTGTCCTGTATGTGATGACGATAGAAATAAACATAATTTAGAGGTCAATTATATAGACAACGTGTTCAAGTGTTGGAGTTGTTCTGATAGTGAAGGTACTCGAGGGTCACTCGGGAAATTATTTGACAAATATGGAAATAAAAAACAAAAAAAACTATATCAAGTATTAAAACCTGAAACGGTATTTAGAAGAGAAAAACCCAAAAAAAAACTAAGACTTCCCGATAGATACACTTTGTTCAAAGATTCAAGTCCTGTTTATCCTGTTAGAAAAGCTGCGTTAAATTATTTATATAATCGGGGAATTACCGATTATATGATCGAAAAATATCAAATTGGTTTTTGTGATAAAGGTGATCACGCTGGTCGTATTGTGATTCCATCATACGATAGTAAGGGTGAATTGAATTATTATATAGCCAGAAGTTGGAACCCGATGGCTCGAGCTAAATATAAAAATCCTGAAGCAGAAAAAGACAAAATTATATTTTGGGAAAACCTTATTGATTGGGATCGTGATATCTATTTGGTTGAGGGGGCCTTTGATGGTTTGTTTTTAGACAATGCGATTCCGATGTTAGGTAAACATATGTCAGAACTTTTGTTCGAAACAATCTACCAAAAGGCCAAAGGGAATATTATTATCTGTTTGGATGCCGACGCATGGGAAAATGCGGTGAAACTTTATCACGAGTTACATGGTGGTGAATTATGGGGTAGAATTAAATTAATAAAGTTACCTGACGAAAAAGATATTGCCGATCTTAGGGGTGAAATAAAAAATGAATATTATTATATAATAAGATAATGGATTTAAAAAAAATAGCACAAGAAATACGAGATATCTTGTCTGAAAGACAAAAAGAGTTTCAGATAACTTTTGTAGAAGAAAGTCACACATATACGATGTTAGATGAGAAGGGAAAATTGAGAAGTGATTTTCCATCAGTTTCAAAAGTCATGAAACTTTTCTACGACGACTTTCCAACAGAGCAGGCCGCGTTTAACAAGGCAGGTTGGGATGTAGATGGAGCTAAAAGATTAATGGAAGAGTGGGCTGAAGCCGGTAGAAAATCAACTAACTTAGGTTCTCGTTGTCACTTTATTTTAGAGGAACACACTCTTAAAGAGTTTGGTATCGAAAAACAGGTTCGTCAACCAATATTTCAATGTGACCCTGAACAGATCATTAAAAGTGATTCTATGATTATTGCAGGTAAAAAATATATTGATCTTCTAAAAGAAAGAGGGTGTGTGTTGATTGATACGGAGATAGTGTTAGGTCATCCTGAACTTGGATATACTGGTCAACCCGATAAGGTCTGGTTAGTTGTTGGAACAAACGGAAAAGTTGGTATTTTAATAACTGATTGGAAAAGTAATAAACCTAAGAACTTTGAAACCACACGATATACAAAAAAAATGAAATCACCATTTCATGATCTATTTGATAACGCTCTTGGCCACTACAACACTCAACTACCTTTTTATGGTAAATTATTGTTGAAAATGTTGGAAGGATCTAAATACGAGGATATTCAATTATTGGGGTGTATTATTGTATTGTTAACTGATAAAAAAGAATACCATGAACACAGAGTTTCTAAGAAAACTATGAATACAATTCTCGAAATGGACATGAAACAATATTTGACTAAACTTAAAAAATAAACTATATTTTAAATAAAAAAAATTATGAACGACGAAATTATTAGACCCAAAATTGACTTACGACAACAACAAACGATCAAATGTGAAAAGTGTGGTTCAAAGTTTTTTAAAGAAATAACGATGTTAAAAAAAGTTCCAAAATTACTAACAGGAAGTTCTGAAGACACGATTGTTCCATTTCCAACATACATGTGTAACGAATGCGGACACGTTAATGGTGATTTTGAATTATTTATAGACTAATGGAAATTGGAAAAATGACCATAAGCGAAGCTAAACCATATTTGCAAAGCATTGCTTCAATGTACGGTTTGAAGTTAAACAAAGTTAAACACTTCAAGTTTGCAAGAATGATACTTGCGACTTTATATTGTAGAGAATAAAAATACTTCAGTCTACACTTGACGATAATATGAAAAAAAACTTATAGTAATACTAAACAAGCATCAATTGAAACTAAAATTTTGAGAACATCAATTGTCAATTGTTTACAAAATAGAACAAAAACCGCTGGTGGTTATAAATGGAAATATATTTAATATGTTAAGTTATAAAGAATTTTATATTTGGTTAGAAGGATACCTACATGGTAAACTTGAAAACAAACACATAGATATTACACCTATAGTTGAAAAAATGAATATGGTTGAAGATGAAAATCCAAAACCATCAATTCATAGGTATGAACAAATTCCAGTTCCAATTAACCCATTTCCAAAAACAGACCCATATTCACCACCATTTGAGGTCTATTGTGAAACTAAACAACAATTAAACGATTAAAATGCAAACATTAATTTTTAACACAACAACAAAAGATGTAACCTTGTTAGAAGGTTCAATAGGAAAATCAAATGTATTATTAACTTTCGAAAATATATCAACCGTTAAATGTAGTGAACTTGGTTTTTACGAAGTCATGAAAAAAGTTGATGAGGACTCACACACATCAATTCCTGTGTTTAGAGCACCAATCGCAAATACAAATATGAGAATTGAAAAATAATATGATTAAAAAATTAGTTCATTTCTCGGATTTACACATCAGACTATTTAAAGACCACGATCTTTACAAGTCAATCTTAGAAACTGCAATTGAACAATGGCGAGAATTGGAACCTGATAGGATTGTTTTTACTGGTGACCTTGTTCATTCTAAAAATCAAATGACACCTGAACTTATTGAAATGGTTAGTTGGATTTTAACTGAATGTTCATTCATTTGTAAAACAATTATCATACCAGGTAACCACGACTTCTTGGTAAATAATACAGAACGATTGGACGCACTATCACCAATAATTAAATCACTTAATAGTAAAAATATTGTTTACTACAAAGACCGTGGTGTGTATGAAGATGATAATATTAGTTGGTGTGTGTATTCACAATACCAAGGAAATATTCCACCTGATATTACAGAATCTAAAGGTAAACGAATTGGATTGTTTCATGGACCAATTCAAGGAATGAAAACCGATCTTGGATTTGACTTCGGTCAAGAAGCGTATGATGTTGAAAAGTTTGATGGACTTGAAACTGTATTATGTGGTGATATTCATAAACGACAAGAGTTCCAATTCAAAACAGGAAAGGGTTATATGATCGGATCACCAATCCAACAAAACATCGGAGAAAATATTGAACGACATGGATATGGAATTTATGATGTTGAAACAAAAGAATATTCTTATGTTGATCTACCGAACCCGAAACCATTTTTAAAGTTCAAAATAAAATCATTCGAAGATATCGAAAATGGAATTGAAAAACTTCAAAATCTTTAATAAAGAAATAATGCTGGCGGTATCTGCCTTTTGTGAATCACAAGAAATTGAAGATGTGGATAACTTTATGTATCTATGTTTTAAACAAGGTTTTGATATTAAAAAATATGGACTTTTAGAAAAAACACTCAATGATAGTGAAAAAAACTTAAAAACAGGGGTGGAACAAAAAAAATGGGCGGAAAACGAAATACCTGTTGAAGTGATAAAAGAGGTGGAAAAAATTGTTGAGGTTTCTGTTGATAGAATCGTTGAAGTTGAAAAAATAGTTGAGGTACTTAAAGAAATACCTGTCGAAAAAGTTGTCACAAAAATAGAATATATTAGTGACAAAACAACTGAAAATGAACTTGGCGAAATAATTGTAAACTTGGAAAATGAAATGTTTAAAAAGAATGAAGAAATAGATGAACTTAGACGAAGTTTATACATTTCAAAAGGTAATGACAAAGCAAAACTACTTCAAGAGACATTACAAAATCTAAGAACTGAACTACAACAAAAGAACGAACAAATAAAACAATTAGAAAAAATAAACCGAGACCTTTTGAATGGTAACCAAAATCAGGCTTATCTACTCAGGGGATCAAATTTAAACAAACGAGTATGATAACAAAAGTTTTAGTATGGTTCATTATGAGTTATGGACTAATGAATATTATGGTTTACGGATCAATATTCCAAGGATTAAGAGATTTTTTAGGCCGATGGGCTAATAATGAATTATTACCATTACAACCAATAGGTAAATTTTTATCAGGATTAATTAACTGTCCACTTTGCTTTTCAACGTGGGGTGGATTTGTATTGTCCTTATTGATTTTTTCACCTACAAATCATATGTTCAACACACCAATTTCGTATTCTTGGTTTTTTGACGGTATTGTCTCAGCAGGGGCTGTATGGGCAATTAACGGAATAATTGAATGGTTTGAAGAAAATAGACCGAGTAATAATTAATAAAAAAAAATAAAATGGGTAAGAAGGCTAAAGAACACAGAGCAAAAGTTGCAAAAAGAAACGCAAAAATTAAACAACAAAAATCAGAAACGCAAAAAGCATTTGATCTTTTATTACAAGAACAATTGAATAAATTAAAAGATGATGAAATAAAGGTCGAAGTCCAAGGAAACGAAATAAATTATGAAGTTGTTGAACACAAAACTATCGATCACGCATTCAAATTTACACCAAATGAAGAGGAGTCAGCGAAAATTAACAAAGAATTTGAACCTGAGTATTATAGTACGGGTTATACAATTGAAGATAGAGAAATACCTACTGAAGAATAAAAATGGATTTATTTAATCCACTGAAATTATTTAACTACAAAATCATGATAAAAGATTTGGACTTTCCAAGCTTTAAAAATCCCATAATACAAGTTGTATGGGAAGATTTACCAGAAAACTTTACACAAGATAAAATCAAAAGTGTAAAACATTACTTCTCGAAAAAATACAACACCACAAATGTTAACGTTTTAACCAAAGCTAAAACGGTGCAAACTGATGAAATGCAATCTATTGATGTTTCAGTAAACATTAGTGATGCGAATTACCAATTGGATCTATTAAAGAACTTTATTGAGTCAAAAGGACATAAAGATAAGACTGATGATATTTTTGGGATCAACAAAATGGTTGAAAACAAAATGAATGGTGATGAGGAAAACCAATCTCAGTTTAAGAAGTGGTATATTAGAAACATTGAGTTCTCAAACTTTTTATCATACGGTGAAAATCAAAAATTAGATTTTGATAAATTAAATGGTATTGTGGTGGTAGAGTCAGATCCACCAAACTTCGGTGGTAAAACCGTATTGACGGTGGATCTTTTAATGTTCTTGTTCTTTAACGAAACAACAAAGACAACAAAGGCTGAAGAAATATTCAACAGATTTTCAAACAAAGACAAAGTTCATGTTAAAGGTGAAATCACAATTGATGGTGAAGAATATGTTATTGTTAGAAATATTGAAAGAAAGATGTCCAAGAAAGGTGAATGGAATGTTAAAACCGAATTAGACTTTTTTAAAAAACTATCTGACGGAACGTTATTAAACTTTACAGGAGAACAAAGAAGAGAAACTGAAGCTTTCATCAAAACCTCAATTGGAACCAAAGAAGACTTTTTAATGACCATTCTTACAACAGGATCAAACCTTGAAGAATTATTGGAGTCAAAACCAACGGCTCGTGGTCAGGTTCTATCAAGATTTATGGGTCTTGAGTTTTTGAAAAAGAAAGAGGAGGTTGCTAAAGAAATCTACGGAGAATTTTCAAAACAAAAGTTGTCAAACATATATTCATCTGAAGAATTGAAAAATGATATTACTACTCACGAAGAATCAATTGGGACACTTACAACTCAAATTGATGAAATTCAAAAAGAATTAACAAATGTTGAAGATGCAATTACGAAAGGTAAAAACTATCGTGATGACATGTTGAAAAAGAAACATACAAACATTGACCAAGAAATTAGTAGATTAAACCCAACCAACACTCAAGAAGAAATCAACACGATTGATTTTGAAAAGAAAGGTTACGTTTCTAAAATCAACGAACTTAAAGTAGTTGAACCAAGTGAGTTTTATCATGAGGACAAACACGATGAGGTTAAAGAACAATATAATGAGGTCTACAAAGAGATCGTTCAGATTGATACCGAAATTTCATCAATCAACAAATTGAAATCTGAAGTAGAAGGTGGAATCAAGTGTGAACACTGTGGTATTGAATTAATGAACGCAGCAATCACAAATGCTAAAATTGCAGAACTTGATGGATTAATCGTGCAAAAAAACACAAAAACGACACTTATGCAGGATTTATCCCGCAAAGAACAAAGTTTTGTTCAGTTAAAAAAAGAGTTTGATGAGTATGAAAAAAACAAACTTGTTAAAGAAAAGTATGAGATCTCAGTTGAAAGTTGTGATTTGAAAATAAGTGCGTTAAAAGACAAACTTAAAAGGTGGGAAGAAATCCAAGACAAGATCCAAGAAAATCAAAAGATTGACGGACAACTAATCAAGGCTGATTCAAGACTTGAAGAACTTGAAAGAGAAAAAACAAAAATAAATTCCGTAATTTCTGGTAACAAAGTTTCAATTACCTCGTTAAATGAAAAGATTGATAACAACAAAAAAATGATTGTTAAAATCAAAGAAGAAGAGGAAAAAGAAAAAATCTATAAGATATACTTGGAAGCTTATGGTAAAAATGGAGTTTCTAAAATCATAATGAAAACTATGATGCCGCTGATTAATTCAGAATTACAAAGACTTATGGAAGATTCTTGCTACTTCAAACTTGAAATCAGAATCAACGATAAGAATGAGGTTGAGTTTATGATGATTGATAACAGTACTGGTGTTGAAAAACTTATGACAAGTGGTTCAGGTTATGAAAAAACTATTGCTTCACTAGCTTTAAGATCGGTATTGACTAAGATCTGTACGCTCCCTACACCAAATTTGGTCGTGATGGACGAGGTGTTTGGTAAGGTGTCTCCCGATAACTATGATATGTTATACGAGTTCTTTATTAAAGTAAAAAATTACTTTGAGAAAGTGTTCATTATATCCCACTCTAACCTAATTAATCAGTGGGGAGAACACGTTGTTAAAATTCGTAAAGAAAATAATGTGTCAAAAGTTTTGTAATTTGAAATATTATTTGTAGTTTTGTTTTATGAGGGGAATGAACACATATAATTTGAATTGGGTAATGATTGCTCAAGGATTTGGTTTACCAATAGATAAAACTATTGAAATGTTTAACGATGGAAGAATGTTAGGTAGAATTGGAGAATTTTTACATCAAAATTCTAATAATGGTGTTAGAGAAAAAGAAAATTCATCTTTTGATGTTAAAGAAAAAAACAACAGTAAAAGTGAGATAAGAACTATAACTGACAAAGTTAGTTTTGCGTCATCTAAAGAAGTTGGTTTTGGTAGAAAAGTCACTGAAAAAGGATTCTCAGAAAAATTACTTTCTGTGGATCAGTTTGTACTTATAGATAAGAGATTAATTGAAGAAGGAATAATTAATACAATTGAATTAACTAAAGAGGATATTATGAAATTACCATTGGGTAAAAATAAATCAATTTCCTCCAAAAAATTTTTTGAAAAATATGATAGAAATAAATAAGATATACAATGAAAATTGTTTAGAAACATTGTCTAAAATACCCGATAATAATATTGATTTGACAGTCACTTCCCCCCCATATGATGACTTAAGAACATACAATAATCATATTACAGGAAAGAAAACTGAATTTAATGGATATTCTTTCGATTTTGAAAATATTGCCAAAGAACTTTATAGGGTAACAAAACCTGGTGGTGTTGTTGTTTGGGTTGTAGGTGATGGGACGGAAAAAGGAAGTGAAACTGGAACATCTTTTAGACAAGCCTTATTCTTTAAAGAACTTGGATTTAATATTCACGACACTATGATCTACATGAAGAATAATTTTTCGAATCCGTCCTCAAATCGTTACCATCAAATATTCGAATATATGTTCGTTTTTTCAAAAGGTAAACCGAAAACATTTAATTCAATTAAAGATAGAAAAAATGTGTATGGAGGCCAAGTTGGAAGTTGGGGTAAAAATACATCAAGACAAGTTGATGGGACTATGGTTGAGAGGAAAAAGAAAGTCATAGAAGAATATGGTCAAAGATATAATGTTTGGACATATAAAACATCAAAAAATGGTCAAGAAGATGAGATTGCGTACCAACATCCAGCAATATTCCCAATACAACTTGTAAAGGACCATATAATAAGTTGGACAAACCCAAATGATGTTGTCTTTGACCCATTTATGGGTAGTGGTACAACAGCAAAAGGTGCAATAGAAACACAAAGAAATTATATAGGATCTGAAATATCTGAGCAATATTTTAATATTTGTCTTGAAAGGGTGAAAAATTAGAACAAATCCCAATTTTATTAGTATATTTGTAGAACATTTTAAAAACAACACATGAATTACTTACTTTTTGTTTATTACGACAACACAGTTGAAAACTCAGAAATATCCACAAATGAAATTGCAAGTAGAATTGCAGAACAAATGACATCCAAGGAAGCGAAATTTATGTTTGGAGACAAACACGCAATATTTCACTTCGCATCAGACATGACAATCGATGAAATGGCAGGATGGATCAATATTATCAACGACGAACTTAATTGTTTTGAATATTTTCTAACACCCAAACCAAGAAGTTCAGCGTCCAACATGCCAAAAGACAACCTTGAGCACTTGTTGTCGTTAAAGAAAACCAAATCAAAAAACAAACCAACACCCCCAAAAATCAATTATGAATTCAAAGCATCAAAAGATGGCGAAATTTTTTTGGACTTATCAGATCTCATTATGAAAATAAAAAAACCACAGGTTTGTAACATGACACTTGACGAGTTACTTGATAAGATTAGCTTTCAAGGTATGGAGTCACTTACAGAAATAGAAAAACAAAAATTACAAGAGTACTCAAAATCAATCTAATTATAATATATGAAAGACAAAAACACGGGAGCACATATAAATCAAGAGGAAATACAACATTACCTAAAGGATATTCGAAAAATTAAGGTAATGACTGTAGAAAGAGAAAAAGAGTTGGCAAAAAAAATGAAGTCAGAAGAAACACCAACTTATGAACGAAGACGAATTGAGCAAGAGATCATTGAAGGAAATCTTCGTTTTGTAATTACGGTAGCAAAACAATATCAAAATCAAGGACTTGATTTGTCTGATTTGATTGCTGAAGGAAATTTAGGACTTATGAAGGCAATTAAAAACTTTGATTGGGAAAAAGATCTCCGTTTTATATCTTATGGTGTGTGGTGGATTAAACAATCGATCATTCAGTCTTTAAATGACAACGCAAGAACCATTCGACTACCGGTCAATGTGGTGCAGGATCTACAAAAGGCAAAAAAAGAGGTTGAGCAGTCAGGAAAAAAACTTGAGGACAAGTTTTCAACATTACCTTCAATAATCGATCTTGACATGAATATCAATGAAGAAGGTGATACTTTGTTAGATATGATTGAAAATAAAAATGCCGTTTTGCCTGACGCATTTTTTAATACCCAAGATATTCTTAAAGATAAGTTGATGACTCTTTTAGATGTTTTAGACACTCGCGAAAAAGTTATTGTTTGTGATTATTTTGGTTTGACGGGAACACCACGAACTTTAGAAGATATTGGAAGTGATTTTGGTTTAACAAAAGAAAGAGTTCGTCAGATTAAAGAAAAGGCTATTCGTCGACTAAGAAACGATTCTACAGAATTATTTGATTATTTATAAAATAATTTTTGGTGATTCAAAAAAAGAATTATTTTTTTAGTGACGAGTTAGATAATTGGTTTTGTGACTTTCCATTAAAAAATTTTCATAACCCTGTTTAGGTAGGGTTATGATGATTAAAAAATAGGGACATTTGCTAAATACGCAGAAATGTGGTGATCACCGTCTTATCCATACTCATACAAATGTATGACCAATTTCTTGATATGAAACCAATTAGGGTGGATTTTATTCCACCCTTTTTTATATTTCAAATACTTTAAATTTAATATTTATAAAAAAAAAACAAAATGAATAATAAATTATTATCATGGTTATTACTATTTTGTGCTCTTGGACTTTCATCTACAGCGGCATATTATAGTGTTTACGGACTCTCCATTATTTTCTCGGGCGTTGCAATTCCTGTTATTATTATGGGTTCTTTTTTGGAAGTTTCTAAAATTGCAATCGCAACTTATCTTCACGATAGTTGGAAAAAAACATACGGTATTTTAAAGATTTATTTAACAATCGCCATTTTGGTATTATCAATTTTGACCTCAATTGGTATATATGGTTTGTTAGCAACAGGGTTTCAAAAAAGTATTTCAGGACTCGAAATTAGTAACAAAAAAATTAATAATATTGAGGTAAAGAAAGAAAGATTTGAAAAAATAAAAGAAGAACACCAAAAAGAAAAAAAAGTTCTGAATGCAGATATTACCAATTTAAGAAATGCCCTCTCAACAAACACAACAACACAAACGATTGATAGAAAATCAGGACAAGTAATTACAAAAGCGAATGCTGGAAACAGAAAAGCGTTTGAAAAACAATTAAAAATTGCACAACAAAGTAAAGACACACTTTCGTCTAAAATTGACGCAATAAATGATAGTATTACGAACTTAGACATTCTCATTTTAGATATAACATCAAAGGAAATTGAAACAGGTGAATTGGGAGCAATAAAATATTTAAGTGAAATAACTGGATGGGATATAAAAAAAACCGCAAACTTTTTCATTCTAACTTTAATTTTTGTTTTTGATCCTCTAGCAATTGCTTTGGTTATTGCAACAAACCAAGCATTCAAAAATTATAGAAGAAGAAAAGAAGAAGAAAAAGAATACGAAGATATCGAAGTACCTGAAAATTTTTTTTATCTAATAGATGATATATCAAAATTCAGTTCCGAAACGCAAAAACAACAAGAGACACAAATAAATGAAAAGATTGTTGAAGTTCCTGTGGAGGTGATTAGGGAAGTTGAAAAGATTGTTGAAGTTCCTGTGGAGGTGATTAGGGAAGTTGAAAAGATTGTTGAAGTTCCTGTGGAGGTGATTAGGGAAGTTGAAAAGATTGTTGAAGTTCCTGTGGATAAATTAGTTGAAATAGTTAGAGAGGTTCCTGTAGAAGTAATAAAAGAAGTTGAGGTTCCTTTTAAATACTATGTAAATGATAACGGTCAAATATTCGATGACCAAGGAAACAAATTGGAGGAAGGATTATTTAATAAAAAGTTAGAGGAGACTAAAAAGAGAGTTTTAAAATATCATAAATAATCTATGGAAATAATAGAAAATTTAATCCAAACAAATTTTAAAAAAGAAGACAAAAAAAATCAAATAGTTTTATGTCACACCTCTAGAACTCTTCTTGATTATATGATTTCTATAAAATTTAGATTTGGTGGTAAACCAATCAAATTACCACATTATATTATCTCAAGAGAAGGTAAAATTATTAAATTAATTAATGATTATTTGAACGGAAATTTTTCTAATAATGATAAAATTAATTCAAAATCAATATTTGTTTGTTTAGAAAATTTAGGTTGGCTAAAAAAAGAACCATTAAAACATTATCACATTAACTGGATTGGTAATATTTATAAAGAAAAAGTTTATGATCGTAAATGGAGAGATTATTTTTTTTGGCATCCGTACACTGAAATTCAAATAAATAAAACAGCTGAATTGTGTATTAATTTAACAAAAAAATATAATTTTTCGAAAAACTTTATAGGACATAATACAAAAATTAGAGGTATTGAGTCTTATAATGGTATATTTAGTAGATCGAACTTCGATGAATTTGCGACGGATTTGAGTCCGGCATTTAATTTTGAAAAATTTAAAAAACTATTAGAAAATGAATAATTTTGAAGAAATAAAGAGTTTAATCAAGAGATCCAAAGTAATTCTTAATAAAGAACTCAACGAAGATGTAAGTAATATCAAAAAAAAATATGGTATTTTAAGTGAGGCAATTTTAGAAAAAGATAAAATCGAAGATTCAGACGGATCTTTATCCAATAAAGAAAAAAAAGATTCTGACGAAATTGGGATAAAAAAAGATAAACAAAAAACATACAGAATTTTGGGTAATCTGATAGTTTTCCACGGAAAAAAAGAGGCTGACTTACAAATTACAACAGACGAGAAAAATGCTTTTACTTCTAGCGTGGATGAGTTTAGAACGGATGTTGCAGAACTTGTTGAATTTGGTAAATTAAATGTTTTCAGTGAAAACGTAGAATGGACAGGAAAATTATTAGAAAGTAATTTGGAATTTTTTTATACAGTAAATGAATCCGACGGAATTTATATAAATGGTCAAATGATAAAAATTGATCAAAATCATTTATTAACTATATCAAAGTTACAATCTTATTACCAAAAATTTAAAAATAAATGGAGTAAAATTGTTGCTTCAAGACAAGAAGATACCAAAAAATGAAAAAATTTTTTACATATAATTGGAAAAACATAATACTAATAATATTAGGTATAGTTCTATCATATTTACTTATGAAAGTTTTTACACCTGTTAAAACCGTAACTGAATTAAATAAATATAAACTAGAACAAATAGAAACCCGAATCAAAGAAATACAAAAAAAACAATCTCAAATACAAGATTCTATAACTTTTTACCAATCTGAAATAAAAAAAATTGATAAAAAAATATCCAAAATCAAAATCCAAAGAAACGAAATAAAAAACTACTATACTGTCAAGGAAAACGAAATTAAAAATGCGGATGAAAAAAAAATTGATAGTTTACTAAGAAACAGATACAAATTTTAAAAAAATGAAAAACATAATATTAATTTTAACTTTATTTTTTACAGTTATAAACTTAAACTCACAAGTCCCTCAAAAACCTATTGTGGATACCACCAAAATGTGTATTCCTTATAATGTTGTCCAACAAATACTTTTGGACCTCAATGAATACGATAAGTTAAAAGAAATTGTTTTAACATATGAAAATGAAATTCATGAACTGAATGGCAAAATAATTCTTCAAAAAAAAGAAACCGAGTTTTGGAAAGAAGAAAACAAACTCAATAAAGAAATTATTTCTGAAAAACAAAAAAGTGTTAAAATATATAAAGAAGAAAATATAAACCTGGCTAAAGAAAATAAAAGACTCAAAACTAAAAATACACTATTTAATATTATAGCGGGTATTATAATAGCACCATTAACGTATGCTTTGATTTCAAAATAATGGCACTTACTTCCTCAGAAAAAAAAGAATTGGAAATTATGATGAGAAAAGAAATAAAAGACTTTTTCGATTCTAACACTGCCAAACAATTTGAGGAAAAACTTATCAATAAAATTTCAAAAGAAATTGAAAAGGGAGAATTAAAAAAAAATGTTAAAGAAATAGTAATAAAATCTTTCCAAGAATATTTCGCAACAATGTATCAACAAAGATATTTTTGGGAGTCTAAATTTAGAAACGCATAGTGGAAAATTATTTAAGTGATCTTAAAAAAAAAGTAGGTGAAGGATTAAGTAGTAATATAGATGCAAAACTCGACGCGATTAAAGTGATAAATAAAACCGCATCTGAATTAAATGAAGAAAATCATTTTCTAAATTACCTGAAAAACAAAGAAGATTTGAAAACAATTTATAGTTTAGTAAGGAACAAAAAAATGTCAAATAACGAAATAAGAAAAAAAATAAAAGAATATTTAAAAGATCCTGATGACTTAAAACAATTCTTAGAATCGATTTTAAATTTAAACAAAGCTAAGAAAAAAGAAGAAAACAAAGAAGCCACTGACACCGCTTCAGGAGGTGGCTATACAATGCCATTTCTCTCATCGGGACCAGAAAAAACAATTACTAAAGGAGATTTAGTTAAAACAGTTAGAGAACGAAAAGAGCAGAAAATAGAAACTAAAGAGGCCACAACCTCATCTTCATCGGGTCAATATAATCAACCGGCTATTTGGGCAAAATCTATGAGTAAAAAACATTGGAAAGGCGCCTCAACAAAGTATATGCCCGGTGCAAAAAGAGTTCAAGTTAAAAAACAGTGTAAAAAATTCCCATATTGTAATCAAGGAGATATAAAGGCCCTTAGAATATTTGAAAACGAGTCTGTCCAAAACGCAATTGACAGTGTCTCGAGTAATTATGGGATTGATAAAAACTTTATTTCGAAAATTGTTTTTGAACAAATCAAAAAAAGATAAAAATAAAGATATTTATAAAGAAAAATAAAAAATGAATACACACCAATATATTAAATCAAGATTTCAAAAAATTTTGAATGAAAGTTTGAATGAAAAAGCAAACTCAATTTTGAATAAATTGAATTATGACGATAAAACTCCGTTTCATCCTGCGGGTGGTTCTTTCGATTATGTACAAGAGGAAAAATCAATGTGTGAGGAATGTGGTGGTGAAATAAAAGAAGGTGAATGTTCTGAGTGTGGATATAACAACGAAGGAGTTGAAATTATGGAACTTGGAGGTATGGATGATGGACACCCGAGATTTGGTAATAAAAACTTTGCTAAAATGTCAAGAAGAGATAAAGCGGATCTTATGTCAGACAGGAGTTATGAATATGGTGATGATTTCGATGAAGATGACTTCAGGCTTAATGCGCCATCACCGGATTACGATTATGAGGAAGATGAAGATGACTTCAGGTTTAATGCGCCATCACCGGATTACGATTATGAGGAAGATGAAGATGATTTTAGGTTTGATGCACCATTACCTGACGATATGCCATCATATAAAACTAAATATAGATATAGTGACGATAAAGAAATAACAGAAAAACTTCATGGTAAACAACATAGATTAGATAAAAACAAAAATGGTAGACTTGATAAAGAAGATTTTAAAATGTTAAGAAAACAACAAGATGAAGAACCACTTTATGAAGTTAAGTTCGAAAAAGAAGTTGAAGAAGGGAATAAGTTTGCAAATGAAGTAAACAAAGCCAAATTAGCAGGTAAAAAAACATTTAAATTCGACGGAAAAACACTTCCTGTAAAAGAATCCTATATCACTGAAAAAAGAAAACAAATCGCAAATAGTAAGAGTGTCGAAAGTTTAATTTTTTCCGAAAATGAATTAATAAGTTTTATTGAAAATTTAGTTAATGAAGAAAAAAAGTTTTCATTCAAAGAACCTAAGGGATATAAAGAATATGAAAGAGCTCATAAAGCGGATAAAAAAGAAAATGATAATTATTTAAATAGTGTTGCAAAAAAAATAACTAACTATTTAAAAGGAGTTTCGGACAAAGATTCAAAATGGGAAATGAAACAAACTCAAAAATTCCCAACTGAAAATGGTGGTCTGAAAAAAGGTATCAGAAAAAAATATACACCATCGGATGCTGTTGATGATTATAATGATGCTTTTTCACGTCCAGGTCTAACTAACTTAAGATTTGATGAAATCAAACCAAATAAAAAGAATATTGAAAAATATTTGAAAGGTCATAGTACAACAGGAAATGCTCAAGTTGATGAAGATGGAAACGCTTTAGGGAATGTCGTACCTTCAAACGTAGGAGACAAATTCTTTAAAAACTTTGAAGAAAATCTTTACGGTCAAGAACAGGCAGACGCGTCTTACAAAAGACAACCACAACCCGTTGATCAAGCTGGTGAAGATACTGAAATAGGATCTTTGAAAACCAAAAGAGGTAAAAAAAGCTCACAATCTGTTTTGAGTAAAATCGAAGAATCGGTTAACGAAAAACAAGTTGAAAAACTAACGGAAGAATTTTTAAAAATACATAAGCTAATGACTTATGATGGAAAAACTCAATAATTTACATTAAAAAATTTTCAATTATAATATTTTCGTAGTTTGAAACTATGGATAATTTTTACAATTACATTACTAAAAATGTTGATCCCGAACATGTAGATGTTTGGTTTAGAATTAATAACATTATACCAGAAAAGATGGATCTTTATTATGATTTATCTTACAGTTTGTTTGTCATGATCAAATCAACATATTTAGGTGAAGGTTATGAATCGAATGAAACTACCATCAAAATGAATGAAGAAGATAATAAAAAACATTTCGAGTGGTGTTGGAAACAAGTTATCGATAACTTTGAAAAAGAAAACATTTCATTTGAAATAAAAGGTGAACATTGTGAATACTTTTACGCACTCTTCAATGAAATATACTACAAACAGGATAGAGATGAGTTGAGAAATTCTATTGATATTTTTTTTAATGATCTGTTCAACCGTGAAAAACCTTTCACACAAGTAGATTTAGATTTGATATCAAACATTTATAAATCACTTGATAAAAATCTCAAAAAGTAACCTTTACATTAACACTCATTATTTTTATTATTTATTTTAATAAACAATAATTTTTTATTTTTAAAATGGAAACTTTAGAAAAAATTAAAGAACTAACTGAACAACTAAGTGTTGATGTTAACAAATTTTTCAGCGGAAACAAAAGTGCTGGAACAAGAGCAAGAAAAACCTCACAGGATTTAAAATCACTTTTACAACAATTGAGGGGTCAAATTTTAGAAGAAAAGAAAAAATAATATGGAAATATTTGATATTTTAACTTTGTTTATTTTTGTTTTGTCTATCGTCTTTATTTTGAATAGATTAACGATAATAATAAGAGAAATATCGAATGAAAATCCCAATAAAATAATTTATGATCAATTTGACAAAATATCCAATTACTTTTTTATTTCTTATTTAATAACCTATATTTTAACAAAATTTTTATAAAATAACATGTACAATCAATTAAAAGAAATTTTTACTTTTTTAGTATCGGTCAGAAAATTAAAGACATACTTAGCAATTGATATTGAATTTCCCGATACTTGGAAAATACCAAAAAAATACGTCATTGAAGATAAAATAATTGAAAATGAAAAATTAAAAGAAGGATACAGATTTTTTTCTTTCGTTTGTGAGTTTGACGATAAGTTCATGAATGAAACTATTAATAGTATTAAAAATATTATTTCTTATAATCGTGAAATAGAAATGAAAGAAAGGTTGTTAAAACAAAAAATTGATGAATTAAAGAAAATTTTTGAAAAACAAAATTTTGATAATTTACAATCATTAAAATTTGATATCACAGAAGAAAAATTGTATGATGGAGAAGAAATTGTTGACACGAGAGGAACAAACTCTAACTTGGTTGAAAAGTGAACTTGAAAAGGATCAAAAAGAATTGGATAGTAAAAAATTAAAGTTAATTCATGAAATAAAAACATTTGAAAAACAAGATCTTTTACCAAAAACCGAAAAATTGACTTTATGGAAAAAAATCAAAAAAGTGATTTTGGGATTATAGAAAAGTTGGCTCTTGTTACAGATGCAATACAAAATACCTTTCCCGAAGGTAAAGTTATATGTGTGTATCAATTAAATGAAACTGATTTTAAAAGTGTTCAAGAAAACTTCAGAAAAATAGATCACGTACACAAAAGATTTTCGATAAATATATCTGAAATAGAACATGTTTTTATAGAAGACGTTTCCGAACAAACAGAACAGAAACCAATAGAAATATCATTCAAAAAAAGTTTTTTAAAAAAAATATTATCTATGTTTAAAAGTAGTTGATTTTCTATACAAACACTGCTTACGAAACCCCTGATTATCTAAAATATTATACAGGTATTTTTTTTGACTTTTTGATGAATCAGAAACTATTATACAATCCGATCTTTGACTTCTCATCATTAAATGATTAAGAATTTCCAAAAATCTCTTGGACTCGTGTTCATTTTTTAGAGAAAATAATTTTATAACATCATTATTTTGTAACACAACTTTGTTGTTAAGTATAGATAAAAGTTTCAAATCAAAATTAGAAAGATAATTTTCTATAAATTCCTCCAAAGTTATTTTTGTTTTTTTTTCAATATCAAATATTTTTTCGGAAATTTTGTATCTTTCAACTCTGATTATTTTGTAATTTGGATCATCAGTTTCAACAAGTTTTTGTCTCCCTAAACTATCTTTGATAAAAATTTTTTCGAAGTTGTCATCTCTTTTTTGCAGTAAACATAATTCATAGTTTATAACATTAGCATTCTCGACTTGGACTTCAAATTGAACAGTTGAGTTTTTTTTGATAAGACTATCAAAAAATTTTTCTGCTTTTTCTCTCGTTATAAACTTGTTGATTATTTTTTTTCTTTTTTTATTTTTGAATAAAACAACTAAATAATTCATAAAACAAATAATAACATTTCAAAAAAATAAATGAATATTGAAAACTATTACGAAGTACTTGAAGTACAGGAAAATGCAACACAAGATGAAATAAAGGTTGCTTATAGAAAATTGGCAAAAAAAAATCATCCCGATAAAGGAGGAAATGAAGATAAGTTTAAAAAAATATCGGTCGCATATGATATTTTGAGTGATGAAAATAAAAGAAAAGATTATGACTTGAAAAGAAAAAATCCGTTTGTAAATTTGGACAATTCTGAAGATCTTTTTTCTGACTTGTTTAATATAAGAAAACCGAATCAATCTGTCCATACAACTAACATTACTGTAAATGTCGGGGTTCTAGACTCCTATATGGGTAATAGACACACTCTTTCTTACAGAAGATCAATTATGTGTGAACCTTGTAACGGAACAGGGGGGGAAAGAAAACTTTGTAATGTTTGTAATGGGTCGGGTGTTGTGATTAGAAAAGTAGGGTCTGGATTTTTTATACAGGTAATACAGACAACGTGTGAAAATTGTGGTGGTCATGGAAATAAACTTATAACACCTTGTTTTCTTTGTAATGGTATTGGTTCGAAACGTGAAATAAAAAATTTAGACGTATCATTACCTCATGGAGTGGATAATGGTCAGTTCCTCAGGCTTAAGAACGTTGGGGATTTTAAAAATGGGTCTTACGGTGATTTAGTCATAAGAATTGAACTCAAACCACAGAATAATTTTAATAAATTGGCTAATCATTTGGTTTATAATGCTTACTTTAATTTACACGATTTACAAAATGGTTATATTTCTGTTCCTCATCCTGATGGTGAGTTGAATATTAAATTACCTAAAAATATAGATACTTCCACACCTTTGAGAGTTAAGTCAAAAGGATTTAGATTAGAAACTGTTGGTGATTTGATTGTAAATCAATACTTAAAATATCAAAGGGATTGAAAAAGTGAAATAATATCGTGAACAAAAGACACAATTCCGTATACACCGAAAAAAAAGAAAATACCACCAAAAACTAAAACCAAGATTTGTGTATTTTTGACTTGCTTACTTTTGTCACAGGTGTGGCATTTTACTTCTGTTGCTTTTTTATCTTCCATAACTATAATTTAAATATTGCAACGTTGAAAATAAACATTAAAAAATAATTTACAGATGGGATGTTTTGGAATAATTGGGGTTAGTAGCATATTTACCATGTAAAACCAATTTCAAAGTTTGATAAGTCAGAAAAAATATCTATTATTAATTAGTTAGATAATTTTCAACCTTCATAGGATAAATAAAATTTAGCTAAACCAAATAAAATTATTAAAAAATAGGTCATGTGTGTATCATATATTGGTGGTAAATCAAAAATTGCCCCACAATTAATAATCCCCAATATACCAAAAGATATTGAAACATATGTTGAGCCATTTAGTGGTCAATTCTGGACATTCTTTAAAATGAATTTAATAGACTATCCAAATCTAAAAACCGTTGTTTACAACGATTTTAATAAATTAAACTACAACATGTATCAGTGTTTGAAAAATCATAAACGACTTCTACAAGAGTGTGAGAAATTAGTGGTTCAAAAAAAAGACGAACACTCTACCGATCCAATTTGTAAAGAACAATTTATCAACTTCCAAGCTCAAATATTCAAAGAAAATTTCACTCCTGAAGCTTATGATTATGAAGTTGCCGCAAAATACATATATGTATTAACACAAGTTTTTTCTGGCGCTAATCCATCAAAATCAAAATTTATAGATTTAAAAGGTAAATACCACTCAAAGTTCACTTCATTCATGAATAAATTAAAAAACGAAAAGTGGCAAAAGATGTTTGAATCTATTACTTTTGTTGAAAACATGGATTTTGAAGATGTAATCACAAAATATGACTCACCTACAACATATTTTTACGTTGATCCACCGTATTATATCGTTGGTGAAGGATCTTATTACTCCAATCACAACTTTGAAACACAAGATCACGAAAGGTTGGCAAATGTACTACACGGAGTTCAAGGTAAGTTTTCATTGTCTTATTATGACTTTGAATTACTTCACGAATGGTTTCCTAAAGATCAATACACTTGGGTTACAAAAAAGTTTACAAAGGCCGCTTCAGCAAAAAAAGGTGAAAAACAAAACATGGGAGAAGAATTACTTATCATGAATTACTAATTTTTTTATAATTACAAATATTTATTTAAAAATAAAATTAATATGTCACTTAGATTCACCAATCTTCTTAGAGATCTTATTGTTGAAAGTTCAAGATTTCAAGTCCTTTTTGATAAGTTCGTAAAACCAAAAGAAAAGGGAAAAAAGGGTATCATGCCGTTTGAAACTTTGATTGCTTTTATCGCAGCCGACCCAACTTCAAGCTTTCCTGAAGGTATGGATATAGACAATATAAAACCACAAGATATGGACCGAGTGAAAATCGGAAAATATACTCAGTGGTTGTTAAAAAACTTTGTAACACCTAAGTTACCAGGTGACCATCCATTAAACATTGTGGATCCTCAATCAGGTCAATACAAGGCGGCCCTTAAACAATTCCAAGATCTTTTCATGGAAGACTTATATAAGGTTACTGGTGACCTTAAAAAGTTTGAAAGATTCAAAAATAGATTACCTCAAGAGTTTAGAGACATCAATAAATTGACTCCTGATACTTTATATGATAATGTTAAAGATTTCAGTTTAGAAAAAACCAAAGCTTCTGCAACTGAAAAAAAAGAGGCGTCTAAAACATATGCTCACCCTGGTGCTGAAATTGTTTATCGTGGTCAAGATTGGACTGTTGCTAAAATATCAGACACTGGTAAACTTGGTAAAAATGCTGCATGTTTCTACGGAGGTTCATATCAAGAAGAAAGTAAAGGTGAAACAAGATGGTGCACATCTTCACCTGGTTTAAGTTGGTTTGAGCGTTATATCAAAGATGGTCCTTTATATGTTGTTATTCCAAATAAAGGTCAGAAACATAGAGGAGAAAAAGAACATGGTGATGTATCAGGTCTTCCAGCCCTTCGTTATCAATTCCACTTCCCTTCTAACCAATACATGGACCCATCAGATAGACAAATCAATCTTGTGGAATTCCTTAACACAAATGAAGAAGAACTTAAACAATTCTTCAAACCTGAGTTCATGAAGTCATTGGCGGGTGAAAAAGGTGATAAAGTGGTTATTGACTACCCTGGTGACTCAGCATCTAAATTTGTCGCTCTTTATGGGTTTGATGAGTTATTTGCGACATTACCCGAAAACCTAAAAAGATTCACATTCAAGAACTCATCAAGATCAGGTGATAATATTGAATTAAATATTCCTAGTGATGTTAGTAGATTTAAACAATTACAAGCACTTAACTTCGTTAATTGTATTGTGTCTTTACCTGAATCAATTTGTGAGTTACCTAATTTACAATACCTATCTTTGGTTGATAATAAAAACCTTCAAAGATTACCTGAGTGTGTTGGAGACATGCCAAATCTAATGGTGTTAAACATACCAGGATCTGAAGGTAAGAATATTATACCTGATTCAGTTCTAAGAAGAGCTGAGGAGGATGAAGACTTCAACTTGTTTACATAAGAAAACAAACATCAAATATAACCCACCTCTATGGTGGGTTTTTTATTTTACAAGGTATTTATTATTATGAGAATCATTATCACGGAAGGTCAGTTAAATTTAATCAACGAAAACTATAGAAGAGATCGTTGGGACGCTGAGTATAGTGATGAATACCCAAAGTATAAAAAGTTGTTTATTAAAATGTTGAAACAAGATGTTGACTCATCACATCAAGGGTATTCAGCTATACGATTAAAAAATGAGAATGGTTAAAGTTTATTTACTTATATGATGGGATCTAAAACATTATATTATAATTATTCACTAGAAGATGAGATGGAGGGAATTATTCCAAGTCATATTAGGTCAAGACACATCAAACACTTAATATACGACTACTTCAAAGTATTATTTCCTGATGTAGAAATAAAAGAGGTTAATGGAGCAAACATATTTAATATTCCATAAATCTTTTAACCCTTCTTTGGATAATGAAAATAATAATAACAGAACGACAACAAAATTTAATAATGGAAAATATTACCGAAGAAAATCTTCGTAAATTTTGTTATAAAGTTTGGGACAAACAAAAAAAGATGGGTGAAGAACCTCATCTTGATGATATTATCTATGATATTTCTGGAATTGAAAAGAATACAACTGAAGACTTTCAAACAATTAGACCAATTTGGTATAGATATAATGGTGGATTTAATAATTTATATAAAAAACTTAAAGAAGAAGTCTTAGATAAAACTTTTAGACTTGTTGTTCCTGAATTAGACTTAGATACTGAAATTAAAGTCACTAATATCGAAGAAGTAAAAGGTTATAAATATGATATTGTCGATCTATCGATAGATATTGATGGTAATGGAACAGTAAGTTATTATTTTCTTGATCCTGAGACTGAGGAACAAAGTTTAGTGAAAGGTAATCTTTGGGATGCACTGTACGAAGCTCAAGAAGCATATGAAACGGGAGATTTTTTTGGCGGACTAAATAACCAATGTTATGAGTTTTTCTACAAATTATTAGAAAAATACGGTATTCCTATTGATGTGGAAGTTGATTTAGAAAACTTTGATTGATATATTTAACAACATGGGACCAATTGTAAAAAAAATAGATCAGTATTTGAAAGTTGAGGGACTTTCAGAAGAAACACGTTTAGTTTTAGAGAACCTTCAAAAGGAAATTAAACCCTTAGAAAAACAAATAGTCAATCATTCATATGATCAAGGTTACACTGACAAAGAAAGAGGTAAAAAACCTGTTTGGGATCAACATTCCGCTAAATATCTAAACTACTTCAAAAACAGTTCATTTGGAAATTGAAGTTTAATTCCTTATCTTTGTAGAATGGAAGACTTAACTAAACTTGAATTACCCGAAATCAAATCACTTTGTAAACAATACGGAATTGGAACCGTAGGTGATAAGAAAACCCTAATTAAAAAACTCAAATACTATTTGGATCCTGTTGAGGATGTATTGAATACACACCCTGGTAGAAAAATACCAAAGGACAAAAAGATTGTTGGAGTTAAGGTTACAAAACAAGCCGATATTAATTCTGTATTGAAGAATAAAGGACAATTCTTATATTATTCTTTAGGATATCAGTACTATATGGTGCCTGAATAAAAAAACTTGATATTTATAAAATAAAACCGATATGAAAAAACAAATTATTGAGGAAATTAAAGATATGAAGTATCTGTTAAACTATAACAGAGGTCGTATCTTATCAGAACAACCTGAGGTTAAGGAAGTCCACCTTGATGACTACGAAGAAGGTTTTGTAGATATGGATGATTATAGTGGAGATGTTCCTTCTTTTGACTTAGATGGAATGTTCAAAGGGATGGCAAAACCAAATGGTGATATTGAACTTGATGAAGAAATGGATCTTCCTGTAATGTTACCTGGTACAAAAGAAAAAGAAAGAATTAAAATAGATCCGGGAACCAAACCTAAGCAACCCAAAACACCTTACAAACCAAAACCAGGGCCAAAACCAGACCCTAAGGCGGGAAGAGAAGGTGATATGCCTGATTGGTTAACCTTCGATGAACTTGGAATAGAATTTAAATAAGATGGGAAATATTAAAAAAAGATTATATACGGAAGGAATTTCAAAAAAAGAGTTCATCAAATTGATGGAAGCACCAATTGACTACGAAGGACCTGAAAGAATGGCTGGTGACGTTGAAAGAAAAATCTTAGGAAAACAAACACCATACTCAAATTTTCCAGCAATGCCAAATATGGACAGAGACTTTGTTGAGTTAATATCTTCGAAAAGATTCAAAGACTCAGTTGAGAAAGTAAGAATGGCGATGGGAGACACAAGAACCATTCAAGGTGGAAACGCTCTTATGCAACTTATGATGACGGTAGGTCAGGCCATGCAAAGACTAATGATGATTCAGTCTCAAAATAAAGAAGAACTTGAAGATTTAGCAGTTGAATTAGTGGTTAGAGAGTTAGGAATACCTGAAGGAGCAATGCAGTTTGACGCTGAACTTGTAACACAACCTATGAGTGCTGCTGAAGGAATGAAAAGTGAACCTGAAATGCCAAGTGAAGAAGAGGTTCAAGAATTAATGGGAGATATGGAAAACTTTAATTTGGAGAGAGCAAAACGAAGATTCATTAACTCACTTATTCAAGGGGCCGCTTTCAAAGGAGGGCACATGTATAATTTGGTGAGAGATGAGATTAATAATATGAATCCCCAATTAATGAACCTATACGCCGTTACACAAGCACTTATGGAACATGCTTATTGGATATTTCCTGACATGGAAGGAATGGCTGGAAGCGGTAGTGGTCAAATGGGTCAATCAGAGTTTGATGCAGAAACAGATCCACCAACAGTCAAGGCAAGAGCCGTAACTTTCCCATTATTAGTTCACGAATTAGTTAAAGGAGTTTATGAGGTGTTTGGTACACATGGTTTACCTGACGACCCAAGACAAGCTGAAATGGTATTAGGGGCTGAAGATTCACTTCCGGCTGAAATTTGGGATTCTCGTCTTGGACCTGTATTTTGGGAAAAGTTTTTAGCAACCTATCCTTTAGAATTATTTGATGATGATAAAAAACACATCCAACATTACTTGTTTATGCGATTCTCTTCATTAAAAGCCGACGAGTTTATGAGAGTTGCGAAGATGATCTTGAGTGGTGATTCTAGAGGTGAACAATACATTCAAAGAATGGTTGATGATATTGTCAAAGAGTTGAAAGAACAAGAGTATAAAGATGCTATGGGTTATAATGACGATGAGGAAGAGGGATATGATGATGTCGATTTGAGCGACTTGGATTTTTAATTTTTGACTTGAAATTAATAAAAAGTTATATTGTTGTAATGGGAAATGTGGATTTTGAAATATATATAAGACGACTCATTACTTTTTTTGAAAGTAATTCAAATGATCTTATGGATTTAATAGGACAGGTTAAAAAACAAAAGTTTTATGGTAAGTTAAGAGAACAATGTGAAAAAAATTTGAAAGAAAGTGATGATTATATTATCACTAAACAACAAATGGTAAATATTGTTATACAACTTAAATTACATGAGTTAATTGAGATCCAAGAGTCGATTGAAAAAATTAATGTGTGTGTCCAAAAAACAAAATGGGGTAATATAATTCTAAACTAAAAAAAAAATAAAAATGAAAAAAACAATTTGTTTATTAGTAAAAAAAATTACATTCGGTAAAATTTGTTTTGGTTGGTGCGATTCATACTAAAAATTAATTGTCAGAATACAATTATTTTAACCACGCTCAGAACACCGTGGTTTTTTTATTAAAACTTTTGGTATTTATAAAAAGTTTATTATCTTTGTAATGTGATTAACGAGAAACGAAATGAAAACAATAGAACTTACGATGAAAGAAATATGGCAGGTAACTAGACCCTGTGTTCAAAAAAGTAAGAAAACCTATACTCGTAAAACAAAACACAAAAACAAAGAAAATAATTAAACTATGATATATACACCAGAACTAATCAAATCAATCGCCCCGGCAGTATTCGCAACATCACCATCTTTAAAACTGACTAACAAATATGAGTTCGTACCAACGAACGAAGTTATGGAGATGTTCGATCGTGAAGGTTGGCAACTTTCTTCAGTAAAACAATCAGGTCGTGGTATTCACGGAGTACACGAACTTAAGTACCGCAACGGACAACTACCCAAAGTTGGTGACACTGTGGTTGAAGCAATCATCCGTAACTCTCACGATGGATCGGCAACATTTTCTATGGGAGCAGGACTATTTCGTTTGGTATGTTCAAACGGACTTACAGTACCTACTTCAGTTGCAGAACGATTCTCACTTCGTCACAACCACTTCTCATTAGATGAGGTGAAAGGTTTGGCTGAGGACTTCTCAAAAAAACTTCCAAAAATTGAAGAGTCAGTTTCTAAGATGATGGAAAAAGAACTTACTGAAAAAGAAAAACTTCGTTTGATCAAACGAGCAGTTGAAATCCGATGGGCCGTTGGAAATGCTCCAGCATCCATTGACGTAAGTGACCTTCTAACACCGTTTCGTCCTGAGGATGAGGGTAGTGATCTTTGGACCGTATTTAACGTGGTACAAGAGAAAATGATGAGAGGCGGATTCTCTTACCAAACACCACGAGGAAGAACAACCAAATTACGTGGGATCAAGAGTATCCAAGCGTCACATCGATTGAACACAAAACTTTGGGAAGCGGCAGAAGACTTGTTATTGGTATAAAACAAAAAACGGGGGTCAGTGACCCCCATTTTACATCATGGAAAAATTTAAACACGAAGAAAGATTTTTAAAACTTATAACAGAAAAAACTGGTGAGTTATTTTCTATTACAGAACTAACAGATGGACATGGATTAACATGCGGATCTCTAATGAATAAACCAAAGTTCACACCATACTTTTTAGAGGGGACAAATTATGCAGACGGAACAATTTATTTAGATTCAATTTTTGTCTTTGACAACGACATTCACATATATTTATCTAAAAGTGAACCTACGATCTCTTCTTTTTCTTGTAAGATTTATTATCCTATAAGAAAATTGAGAGACGTTGATTTCTTTATATTAAACTTAAAAAAAATTAAAAAAAATTAAATTAATGGAAGTTACAGGATTAGAATTACAAGAAAAAATTAACAACGGAGAAAAAATAATTGTTGATTTTTGGGCTCCGTGGTGTCGCCCCTGCGGGTTAATGAAACCAATATTCGAAAAAGTTGCTTCAGAAAACACAACAGGTGTTGGAATGTATACTATGGATGTAGACTTGAATAGAGAGGCGGCATTGAGCCTTAATGTTAGAAGTATACCTAACACCATAACCTTCAATAGAGGAAAAGTTGTGGGTAATAAAGTTGGTATTCTTTCTGAGGGGGAAATAAAAAGTTTAGTAACAGAATTAATCAATGGATAAGTTAGTAGTCATATATACAATGAAAACATGTCCACACTGCGTGGACTTCAAAGAACAACTTGATGAGGCCAATGTAGATTATGTTGATAGAGACATTTTTGAATTCGAAGAAGAATACGACTTATTTGTAAATGCAACAGGAAACGATTACGTTCCAGCATTTATGTTGATCCAAGATTTTGAGAGTAAAAAACCAACAACTTCATTATATGCTCCTGATCAACATTTTGATAATATTGAAAATGGTGTAAAGATTATCAAAGAGTTTTACGAAAGATAATTTTTTTTTATAATTTTTGATTCTTTTTTTTTTTCGATTGTATTTATAAAAGAAATTAATAATTTATGAAAAGAATAGTAAGACTTACAGAAAATGATTTGGCTCGTATCGTTAGACGAGTTATTCGTGAAACTCAAGAAAAAAAAATGGAAGAAGGTTTCTTAAGTAACTTTTTCGGTAGAAAAGACAAAACTAAAAATAGTTCTGTAGATAGTGTAGATAGAAGTCTGATTGATATTGATGGTGTAAAATATAAAAAAGTATTTAGAGTTCTTGGTTTTTACCCAAATGAAATTAGATATTATAGAGATGAAGATGATAATAAAATCGCATTGGTTGGTAATAATTATCAAGCTAAGGCACATTCAGGGACTTTTGATGATATGGAAGAAGCAAGAGAACACATGAATGACATCGGAGCATTGGCCGGTTAATATTAAAAAAACTTAACCTTTAAAGTGGGGTTTATTTTTATAATAATATTACATCTTTTAATCGATCCTGAATTAAATATGGTTTTTGTGAGTTGGGATCTGTTATATCATCAAACAACTGATAGTTCGAAAGTTTCTCTTTAAAATCAGTTAAATTCATATCAAAAACATCTAAGACCAAACTCTCTATCTTTGACTTATCAATTGAAGATTTTGATACAACTTTGATTTTGTAATCTTCATTTTCATCTAACTGACTTGAGTATCTAAAATACAATTGATCTACACCCAATAAAGAGTACATGTGGTTAAAGATATAGTGTGAGTAGTAGTACATAGCTCGACCACAACCTAAACTGTGTCCATAGGGAAATTCTGATGAAACATTTATTTCAGAAATCGGTTCGTAAACTTGTACACGTAAAGACTTATTTACATCAACCCACCCTTTTGAAAAATCGGGTATGTCCTGTTCATACTTAATAATATCAATAAGGTTTATATCCTTCATTCCAATACTACTTAATAAGTCATCAAACCAACCTGAAAATTCATATTTAATTTCGTTAAGATCTAAAACTTTTGAACTTGTTGTCTGACCATTTACAACAACAAAGTTTTCAAAGTCCGTTACTTGAATAATAGTGTTTTCTGATTTGTCAAATTTAGATAGAATGTAGTCGGCAAATAGATTTACAAAATACCGTCTTGTGTTTTTTTCTAATTTTCTCATATTTTTGATTTTTAAAATGTATATGAGAAATAATTTAAACTATAAATAGTTAGATGTAATCGTAAAAGAATTCGTTAATATTCTTTGTTGTTCTGTTCCAGTCAGGATAGTCAGGGGCTCTAAAATCAATACAATCAATCTCGTCGTTATTCATCATACCAACCATTAACGAAATTAAACCACCAAAATATTCTAGATGAGAATCATTCCAATAACCACCTTTATTAGATTGTAAAAAAGTATCAATTATGTTTTGAAAATCTCTAATTTTAATGTAACTATCATATCTTGTTATTTTAGACCCATCAGTTCTAGTAACCTCTCTTGGAACTTCACTAATTCTTCCTTCAAAGTATTCGTCTAAACCACCATAGACAAGATCATATAATTCATCTTCATACGCACTATTTTCTGCTTGCCCATATAAACTCCTTAAATTAAGCCCTAATTCATCCAAATCATTTTTACATAACTCGTTAAAAGCATCTTCATCACTAACTAAACCATTTAAGTCTTCGGCTCTTATTCTAAAATAACCTTCAGTTCCTTGTTCTTCGGAAAGTTCAGAAAAAAAGTCAGAGTCATAATCCTCTAAAGACAATTCTTTATCCCCGATTTCTTTAAAAATAATATCTTTAAGTGCTGTAATGTTTGAGTCATCCAGTTCCTCAACAACTTGATATGGTTTTACATAATCGCTATAATACCAATCATAACCTAAACCATCTTCACTTAAAATTATTTTTGCCACACCTCTTGCACCTTCATTTCGTCTTCCACCACAAAAAAGAATTTCTAATTCTTCTCTATCTCTTAAATGAAGATAAAAACCGTCTGGTCTAATATCTACATCAGTAATAAGATTATTTGTTATAAACACCATTGTGTCTTCATAGTTGTTTTCTAAACCATAAAGTAAAAAATGATTTTTGAATTGACCTGGTATATTATCATAGTCCATGTTTGACACAACACCATTTTCAGCTAAAAAAGAAAAAAGTTCGTCATCAAAATCTCTTGATGGTATTTGTGTTAAATCAAGTTCATCTAATAAACCATATTTTTTAATGAACTTTAAGAAATTCATTAAAGTATTAAAATACGGTTCAATCTCATCATGGTATTCATCATTGTTAAATAACTGAACTAAATTTCTTGCTCTTTCTAAACTCATATGTTATAAATATCAAACAAAAAAAAAGGTGTCCCGAAAGAACACCTATAATTTTTTTAACACAACAAAGGTTACCTTCTGTAATATTTAGAAATTATTTTCTTAACATTTTCTTGGACACTTGTTTTTGGTTGAGCGGCGTTTCCTCCGCCTTGTTGTTGTGCTTGACTCACCTGTTGGATTGGTTGTTGTGCTTGTTGATTCGCTTTGTTTTTGCATCCGCAGCCCATGATAATTATTTTAAGTGGTTTATTTGATTATAAATATCTAACAAAATAAACTTTAATCACTAAATAAAAAAAATCAATTATATTTTTTTGGATATTTATAACATATGTCGTTAAAAAAATTTTTGAAAAACTATATTTTAGAACAAGATGAGAATTTGGTTTCAATTTCACCTTATGAATACTTAGATTTATTGGAAGATGTTGGAGGTATTGCTGAAAGAATATCTAAACTCAAACCATATAGAGGTAAAGGTATTGTAATTACTGGTTCGTTAGATGTTAGTGGGAATAAAAATGTTGGATCACTTACCGGTGTCGTTAGAGTTATGGGTAGGTTAGACATAAGTTACACCAATGTACCGAGTACAGAAGGAATTACCGTAGATAGTTACATATCTGACTACGGATCTACTATGTGGAAAATAAGGGAACAAGCAAAATTGGATCAAAAACTTGATGAGTTAGACGAAAAAAGAGAAGAAGGTGAATGGGATGTTGAAAATGGTGAAGATGATTCTGAAAGAACTGAAGCTCTTTACGATTTTTTGAAACAGAGGGGTGATATTGATATGGTTGAGGATGAAGAAGGAAATGAGATTCCTGAAGACAAATATTTCATATACCCAAGTGGAAGAGCAACCTATGGTCATGGAAAACAATACCAATGGTTAGGTGGTGATAATAGATTTAATCCAAATACCTATGATGTTTATACAGAAGAAGAAGCCGATTATGCCGCTAAAAACGCAGTTGACAGTTTGTTAGATGACATGGGTATGGATGCCTTTTCAGAGTGGGTTTTTGATGGTGCATTAGATACGGAAAGTTGGGCAAGTTGGTTATATGATTTTTACGATGATATAGTAAGAGATGATCCTGAAAATTACGACATTCCATTAGAACTTTCCCAACAACAAATGAGACAGGTCCAACAACTTCAGGTAACCTTAGACTCTTTAAATAAAAGATTGGAAAATGAAGATTTACCTGATGATCAATATGAAGCTCTTGAGTTAAAAATTGAAGGTTTAGAAGAAACAATAGAAGAAATCAAAGAAGATCCCCAAGGTGGTTATGACGAAAGTGCAATAGAAAACGAAATAAATGATAGAGTTAGTGAATGGGAAGACGACATAAAAGATTTTATAAGTCACTACGGTTATGATAAAACCTTTATTATGGATTTTATTGACACTGATAGTATTGTAAATACGGTAGTTAGTTCAGATGGATATGGATCATTACTTAACTCTTATGATGGTGATCACGAGACATATGATATAAATGGAACGGAGTATTATGTCATGAGAGTATCATAGACCTTTATTTCTTTATATATTTGTCTTATGTTTCAAATGAATGGCACGAAGAAATAAAATAGAGTTTTTATTGAACACCGATTGGATGTTTGAAAAACCAATTGATCGAGAATACAAAGAATACAAACTACTTTCTTACTTTCAAAAAATGGGAGACAGACTTGATAAATTGGAATTGTATCCAGGTTTTATTGAACTTTCATTGCATTTAATGAACGTTCAGGCACTCATGAGAGATCATAAAATAATTTATACCGACAAAAAACTTACCAATATTGATGATGAGATAATGGTTAAAGATCTCAAGTTCAAAGAAATACCACAAATGTCCAAACAAGAATCCCAAGAGTTTAGAAAAATTTTAATGTATTCTGCACCAAGAATAATGGAATATTTCAGTATCGCAAAATCTGTATGGACCATAGTCTTTGATTCTTTGGATATGAAAATAAAAAGAAACAAAAAAAATATTCTACACCCAAAAGGTTTTTTTTATTTTGTTGATCATAAAAAAAATCATTATGTATGGGAATATATCATTAAAAAAGAAACAAAATATAATCCTCAACAAATGACCAAAGTTAAATTAATTTATCAAGATCAAATTAACGAATTGACAATACCAAAAATTATAAATAACTTTTCTACGTTTGAGAGTGTTGATAAAAAAACTGGACCAATATTTTTAATGACATCAAAAGACATTTTTCCTATTAACGAAACTTTGCTTCCTATGTTTAAAAGAAGAATTTCTGGAATCATTTCTCAAACAAAAAAATACGAACAAATAACACAATAAAAATAACATGAAAATTAAACTAGAATACATTTGGTTAGACGGGTATAAACCAGAACCAAACCTCAGAAGCAAAGTTAAAATTGTCAAATACGATGAAGTTAAAAATTCGTTTTTAGATGGCAACTTTCCAATATGGAACTTTGATGGATCATCAACAAATCAAGCCGATACAGGAAACTCAGATTGTTTATTAAACCCCGTCAGACACTATATTCCACAAACTTTTCCACTAGAAAACAATACCGTTTATGTTTTGTGTGAGGTATTAAACCCTGATGGTACACCACATGAAACAAATAAAAGATCCGAAATTGGTGAAGGTTTCGAGGATCTTTGGTTTGGTTTTGAACAAGAATATTTTATTCGTGAAGAAATAAATGGAAGTATTTTGGGCCATAAAAGAAATATTCTTAAAGGTCAAGGTGAATACTATTGTGGTGTTGGACATAATGTGGTAGGTAGGTCATTTGTGGACGAACATTTGAATATGTGTTTAAATTATGGAATCAATATTACCGGTATAAACGCAGAAGTTGCATTAGGTCAATGGGAATATCAAGTATTTTCGGAAGGAAAACATAAAGGGGGGGACGATCTTTGGATGACAAGGTACTTACTCTATAAAGTTTCAGAGAAATATGGATATCATATTGAACTGCATCCGAAACCTTTAACTCATGGTGAATGGAACGGATCGGGGATGCACACAAACTTTTCAACAGATAAAATGAGAAATGAACGAGACGAAAAATATTTTATGGCACTATTTAATGCATTTGAATCAAGACACCAAGATCATATTAGGGCTTATGGATCACAAAACCATTTGAGACTTACAGGTCAATTCGAGACACAATCAATTGATAAGTTTAGTTGGGGTGTGTCTGATCGTGGAGCATCAATCAGGGTACCACAGGGCACGGCAAACGAATGGAAAGGTTATGTTGAAGATAGAAGACCAGGATCAAATGCGGACCCATACAAAATTATTTCTGAAATTGTAAAGTCACTTAACACAACGCACCAAATTTACGAAATGAAAAATATGATGAATTCACATGTTGATCTCAAATCATTAGAAGGAAAATATGGGACAAAATCCAACGATGAGTTATTAAAAGAATACAGAGAGGAGGAATGATTGAACAAATAAACCATCCAGATCATTACGGAGGAAAAAATAATTATTACGAAGCAATCAAAGTGATAGATGCTTGGGGATTGGGATTTAGTTTGGGAAACACAATAAAATATATTAGTCGTGCAGGAAAAAAAGGAAAAAACAAGGAACTCGAAGACCTTAGAAAAGCAAAATGGTATCTCGAACACCACATTCAACAACTCGAGAAAAGGATTTGATCGAGAGATTACAGTTTTAGACGCACTTACAACACCAAACGAATTGATGAGAGAAACTCTTATTAATTTCATGTGGGGGTTCCTTGGAAATTCAATAGTTGTATTTGTTGCTAAAGAGTTAGATCTTTTAGTTTTGATCAATTATATTGTTTATTACATCCTAATTTCTTATATTGTGAATAGAAAAAAATATGACACAATTCTTGGAAAGTTCATTGTGTTGCCGGGTTCTGCAGCGGCAGGGGCTTTCACAGGATATAAAGTTGCTCAACTGTTAGTGAATGTGGTATGAAACATTTTTACAGAATAATATTAATGACACTTGTCATTTTTTGGTTAGGTTTTACTTGGAAATTGGTGTGCGAATTAATAAAAATAATATTTTGAAAAATGATAGAAACAGGAAAAATTATAAATGGAGATTGTGTTGAGGTAATGAAAACCTTACCTGAAGGATCAATTGATTTGGTGGTCACAAGTTGTCCATATGGTGTTGGTATTGATTATGATGTCTATGAAGATGATGTTGAATTTGAAGACTATAAAATATTCAGTCGTGACTGGTTAACAGAAACATATAGAGTATTAAAAGATGACGGAAGAATCGCACTTAACATTCCTTACGAGATTAACCGTCAAAAGAAAGGTGGTCGTATATTTTTTGTTTCAGAGATTTGGCAAATCATGAAAAAGATTGGTTATGGTTTTTTTGGTATTATTGATTTAGAGGAACAATCACCACATAGAAGTAAAACTACAGCTTGGGGATCGTGGATGAGTCCCAGCGGACCTTACATTTATAACCCGAAGGAGTGTATAATATTAGCATACAAAAACAAACACATCAAGAAAGTAAAAGGACAACCTGAGTGGACTGGTGAGTTAACTGAAATTGAAAATCAGGATGGGACTAAAAGAAAAAAAATGGTTTATAGTGAGAATGATAAAAAAGAATTTATGGAACTTGTGTTTGGTCAGTGGAATTATTTTGCTGATACCAAGTCTTTGACTAAAGCAACATTTTCTATGGACATACCAACCAAAGCAATCAAGATCTTGTCATACAAGAACGATGTTATTTTGGATCCTTTTGTTGGTTCGGGAACTACTTTAGTCGCGGCAGAAATATTAGATCGAAGATGGTTAGGAATTGAACTCTCACCAAAATATTGTGAAGTTGCAAAAAAAAGAGTTCAAACATTTGTTGATGAAAAACGAAAAATTAAAATTCAATTTTAATGATATTTATAATATATGAAAAATTATTTATTTACAAACAGACAACTTGAAAAAATTTTAGAAAACGTTCAAATTTGCGAAAACGAAAATGACGATCAGGGTGAAATATCAAAGACTGATATTGATAATTTTGATTCGATTGATTTTGATAGTAAACCCACAGATTCTGATGATCCAATATTAGATTTATTAAACTCGTTAACTTAGTTGAAGTATATCTCCTTCCTTTATATTATATTCTTTACAAGTATTTCCTGGTAATTCTAAAACCATATCGCCCTCACCTTCGAAATTATCACATTCATTAGTAAAACAAGGCTTACAATTGTGGTGAATTTTTAAAATTTTTTTGTTTTTAATGTGAATAATGTCCAAATGAACAATACAATTTTTCATCCAAAACGAGTGCGATAAATTTTTCATCAAAAATAACATTCCATTGTATGAACCATCAAATTTTTTTTTCATCATACCATTTTGTATGTCTTTGTCCAAAAAAACAGTTTTTAGATCGAAAAAATTATCATTTATCTTAGCTCTCATATTTATAAATATCAATGAAAAAATTTAAAAAAAATGCTGGAGTTATTTTAAAATGTAGAGATGAAGTTTTACTTTGTAAAAGATCTCCCGACAAATCTTTACCAAACATATGGTCAATCCCTTCCGGTGGTATTGAAAATGGTGAATCACCTGGATATGCCGCCATCAGGGAGTTTTATGAAGAAACAAATATTGAATTGAACACCGATTTAGATTTCATTGGATTTATTGATATTTTTTCAGAAGAAAAAATAAAAAAAGGTATTATGTTTGTTTTTTTACAAGAAACCAAAAATAAAAAAGAACCAAATTTGAATAAAGCTTCTGATGGACAAGAACATACCAAGTGTAAGTACTTTAAGAAAGAAAACATACCAAATCAAAAAGAAAACAAACAATTACTAGATATTTTGACCAAAATATTCGAATAATTTTTTTCTTCAAAAATATTTTATTATATTTGTAGAAATAAAACTCAAATGATAAAAACAACATTCAATCACAAAATAACCATTATAAACGAAAAGTTTGGAACTTTACTATCTGAAACATTTGTAGATTCTGTTCAGTTTAAAATTTTTCTGAAAATGGTTGACGGGGCTTTAAATTTAGGTGAAAACTTATCCTACTTTAATGGTGATACTTTTTTAGTTCACATTCCTCATAAAATTCTAAAAGAATCTGTTGTATTAACAAGTGTAGTTGAGTTAAATTTAGTAGAACAAGTAAGAAACAAAATTGAAACATTAGTATGAAAAAATTAATTTTTTTAGTTTTATTTATGGTTGTGGTATTGTTTTCATGTGCAAAACAAGAATTCAAACCCCAAAAACCCAACAATCCCATCGATTATATAACCGATTCAACCTACACCGATACGACAATAAGTTTAAAAAATACAGTTTGGGTTATTAAAAAAATATTAAATACAAACTACAATGAAGAACTCAGAAATGACACTCTTAAGTTTATTTCGTATAATAAATATAAATTTAATAATGTCGAATCGACATATCATATTTATAGAAACTCATTTGGATATACTTTGGTGTTAAATAACACAACTTGGGGACATCTCTCTGGAACAATTTATGATTATAATATTACTCAAGGCATAATTGAAAATATTGAATTCAAAAATTATTACAACAACAGTTTTTCTATTAGACTTTGGATTTACAAACAGTAGTTTTTCTTGTTTTTTAAAAAAATAAGATGGTGGATTAGATGACTAAATTTAGTGTCGACCCAAAAAAAGGTGAGAATTCTCACCTTTTTTCTTTTTTCATATATTTATATAAAAAAAATTAAAATATGAAAAATAAAATTGTTTTAACAGAAGAAGAATCAAATAGGATTTTATCATTACATAAGAAAAGAATACAAAAAGAAAGAAATCTAATTAACGAAGGTGAAACTTATAAAGATCCCGGACAATCTACAGGTAGAATCATGGCAGCTTCTGGTTCAGGTGCAGGAACAGGCGCTCTTATAGGGCTTGCAGCAGCAGGACCTGCAGGTGCGGCTGTGGGTGCTGTTATTGGAGCTGGTGTTGGAGCACTTGCGGGTTGGTTAACTACAGGGGGTGGATATGCCGATAGAGTTAGAAAGGCTTTTGTATTTTGTAGAAACAATAGACAAAACATGGGAAAACCTGTGAACAGTATTGAAACTCTTCGTGGGATTGCAGATAATTTTCATGCTGCTACTTCAGGTTTTGGTACAGATGAAAGATTGATACAGAACAATTTAAGAATGTTAAAAACAATTCCCGATTTATGTAAAATAAGCGAAATTTATCAACAAAGATTTAATGAAACTTTATTTGAAAACTTTGATGGAGACATTGATTTGGATAATGATTGGAGGGATTATGTTTGGATTCCTATAAGTGAGTTGGCAAAGAAAACTAAAAAAATACCTGATGAAAAACTCAAAGAAAATGCTAAAGCATGTGGTTGGGGTAATGATGTAGACGGATATAGGAACTCTGGATGGAGATGTCCAAAAGACAAATCAAAAAATGAAAAAGAAGAAAAGGCTAAAAGATGTGGTCACGCTAATTGGGAAGATTATAAAAATAGTGGGTGGAAATGTAATAATGTGGTACCAGACCCAGATCCACGACCACGAAGAGGTCAAAGATATTCTTTCAACTACCAAGACGCTTTAAATGCACTTAAAAAGAAAAAATGTTCTTCTGGATCAGGTGGTGAAGAAGGTGAAGATAATTTCACCGATGATTGGAAAGCCACTACAGAAAAGAAAGTAGACACTACGGTGACTACTGATAACTTCTCAAATTGGAGTAAATAAAAAAAAAATAATTATGAGTAAAATTCAAATAACCCAAAGACAATACAACAAATTAAAAGAAAATATTGTTGAATCCGCCTTACTTACTGAAGCAAGCAATACGTATAATGAAGTAATTACCATTCAAAGAGCTTTAAATAAATGTTTTTCTGCTGGTATAAGTGAAGACGGTATCTGTGGACCAAGTACCAAAAACGCAATCGAAAAATACCTTCAAATACCGGTTAGTATTGAGACATACGATTAACTCTTTCAAGATTCATGTTTAGATAAAATACCGTATCTTAAAAAATTTCAGTTATTAATTCAACTAAAGGGACATAGTTCCCTTTTTTTATGCATTTTTTTTTCTTAAATTTGTGTCATGGAAAAAGTATTATACATTGTCAGGGGTGTACCAGGATCAGGAAAAACGACATTAGCACAACAATTAACGGCAAATGTATTTGAAGCTGATCACTATTTTTATGATAATGATGGAAACTATAATTTTGTTCCTTCAGAAATAAAAGAGGCCCATAAAGAATGTCAGGAGTTTGTTGGACATGCCATGACATCAGGTATTAAAAAAATTGCGGTATCCAATACCTTCACACAAGAGTGGGAAATGGAACCGTACTTTAAACTTGCAAAAGAACATGGATATGTGGTCTTTAGTATTGTGGTTGAAAATAGACACGGTGGAGTTAATCAACACGGAGTTCCTGAAGATAAGTTAGAACAAATGAAAAATCGTTTTGAATTTAAGTTATGATGAAATTTGATAAAATATTAACAACTGGTAGAGTGTGGATAACATCCGACACTCACTACGATCACAAAAACATATGTCGAGGTATTACAAATTTTAGAACCCAAGATGGTCAAATATCTGCAGGATTCACAAGAAACTTCCAAAGCGTGTCTGAAATGAACGATGAGATTGTAAATAATATAAACTCCAAGGTTGGTCAAAATGATACTCTAATTCACTTGGGTAATGTTTCATTTGGTGGATTTGATAGGATTGGAGAGTTTTTAGATCGTTTGATTTGTAAAAACGTACACTTAGTTTTAGGTAATCATGATCAACATATTAAAAACAATAGGTTTGAAATCCAAACTAAATTCTTAAGTGTTAATCATTATTTGGAGGTAAAAATACATGATGTAAACTTTGTTTTATGTCACTATCCATTAGCTAGTTGGTACGGACTAAAAAAAGGTGTTATCCACCTTCACGGTCATGTTCACTTAAATGCAAAAAACAAATGGGGTAACGGTAAAAAGTTGGATGTTGGTATGGATGGAAATTCTATGCATCCCTATAGTGTTTCTGAAATTGTACACATGATGGACAAACGAAGTATAGGATCGGACATTTCAAATGATTACAACTTAGATGACCTAGTTGGAGTTGTTGGGTAAAACGACAACTCCAATATATTTATTTATATGAAAAAAATCATAATCACTAATAATCAACTCAAGTTAATTACTGAGGCCTTAGGGGTCCCTGATAATATATTAAACGCCGCTGATATGTTATATGATGTTGTTGAAAGAGATATTAAATCCATCGATACAAAACAAGATGAGTATACTTTTAATGGTAATATTCGATTTGAATTAGGAGACAAGAAAAAAGTTAAAATTGATTCATATAAACTCACTGTAAATCTTGAAAAAATTGATGGAGAGGAAGGAGTTTTAGATATAGTTCAAATGACCATGGGCGGATTTTTTGGGTTCGACAGAGATAAATTTATGAAACAAAATCAACCTTCGAGTACTTTGGAATTAATAATTACATTTGCGGTAGGAGACAATTGGAGACCCAAAGAACTTATAAAAAAAATGGAAGAAGAGAGGGATGAACATGTCTCTAGTTTAGCTCACGAAATTAAACACAAGTATGATAAACAATCCAAATTATATGGTTTGATTGGTCCTGACGCAGAATATCAAGCTATTCAAAAACGAGGAACTTTCGGAATACCAGTTTTAGATACAGTTTTTTTTAGATATATGTATTATATCTCGGGAATCGAAAACCTTGTTAGACCAACAGAGGTTGCTTATTCCATGAAAAGAAAAAATATCACAAAGTCTCAATTTAGAGAGTTTTTGGAAAATAACAGAGTTTATAAAGAATTATTAGAAATAAAAAACTTTACATATGATGATTTTATTAACCAATTAAAAGGAAGTGAAGATAGACTTAATGCACTTTTAGAGCACATAGGTGAGGAACCTTCCGAAATGAATATTGATGAAAAAATTAATAAAGTTTTAGAAGTGGCTTACATTGATTTGGTTAACAATAAAATGGAACTATTCATAAATATGACAGAGCACGAAAGTGACATATTTTTAGAATTTGCGGAATCACTTGGTATTTTAACTTCTGATGTTAAAGAAAGAATAAAAGAATTACAAAAAACAAATGAGATTAGACAAAAATTTTTAAAATATGTAACCAAGTATCAGGACAATCCTAAAAAATTTTTCGAAGTGGAAATTGAAAAATTTAACTATGTTTCAACTAAAATGTTAAAAAAGATTGGAAAACTATACGCAATGGCAAAAGATGATGAGAGTCAAGTTAATGAATCAATTTTGAATTGGGATCTCTATCAAAAAATTATGGAAAAAAAATATGGTAAGAGGAAAATATCCACAACATATAAATATTAAAAATAATAGTACAAACATTTGTTTTGCTAAATTCATAATTCTCAATATACACTTCAACTAAATTCTCAAAGATTTCAAGGGGGTCTGTGGTTTACTCAAAAGAAATTAAAATAACACAAGGTATCAATTTGTTTGATGTGTTAGATATACACCTTACATAAAGTATTTATTATGTATAAATAATAACACATAATAATTGAACTGAACCCCTAAAAAACTAATTGGATGATATTACTATTTTTTTTATTAGTATTTTTCATGTTGGGATTTTTTTTTATTGACCTTTATGAAACACTTGATTTTATGTGGGTTGAAAATAGAAATCTTACCATTTGTATTTTATTAATTTCATTTGTATTAATCTATTATTTTGTTAAGGATTATGTTTTATTTATGATTTATTTTTTTTCTGACACAAACTTATTTAATTAAAATATTATTCTTATCTTTGTTCCATGTGGACAACTAAACAAACCAAAAGAGAATATCGTGGAGTAACAATATGGAAGTTTGAAGGATCAAAAGTTAAAGACTCTTTTAGACATAGAGATCCACGCACAATTCAAAAAGACGATAGTAGATTTACCAAATGGCATTCTTATTGGGTTGAGCTTGATGGTGTTAAATACGAATCAGAATTGTTAAGAGATGTAAAAAACTATATTGATTCAATCTTTGATAAAATATGAAAATGAAAATGAATGATTTTGAATTTGCTGAGAGGTTTTTATTATCCTTAAATGTGGGTGAAGGATACAACGATGTGGTCGTGGTTAAAAAAACCAAAAAAAGGATTCATTTATCTAATGGTAAAATTGTCTCAATTAAAAATGGTGGTGGGTTTTTATATTTGGACTCTGCTAAAAATGGTATAAGTCAAATTTTAAGAGACATTGAGGGTTATTTAATTTATAAAATACATTGTCAATAATGAAAAAACCCTGTAAGGAGTGCCCCCATCTTATTCGTAATCGTCATAATGATATGATTGTGGAGTTCGGAAAAAGAACTGGAAAGAAACACAACTGTCATATGACAGAAGGAAAAAAAGATTTGTGGAATGTAACGGATAAAAAACTTGAATGTTATGGAAGTAAAAATGATTAAAGAAATTAAAAAATGGGTATTGTTTAATATCTTGAAGGGTAAAGCACATCTTTTAAGGTTAAAACATTTTTTAAGGACAGGAAGAGACATTGAAACGTTACCACCACCGCAAAAAGATTATGTTAGAGCTTATTTTTTTGAAATAGAACACGGAGATTATGTTTTGAAACATCACGAAATCCCATCATATTTAGGGGAAAAGTTTTATGAGGATTTCAATAACAAAAATGGTAAGTTAATGGGTTTAACAAGGGAAGAAGTGGTTAGATGGGTTATTGAAAATCAAAAATAATTATTATCTTTGTAAAATGAAAGTAAAAACTAAATTTGGAACATATACAATGGAAACAAGAAACAGCACAAAAATAAGTACAGATAAACTCGGAGTGTTTATTGAACGACTTAAAAAAATAGGAATAGATGTAAAACTATCAGGGAACTTTCCTTGGGTTTATATTAGTGAAATCAATGGTATAAGAGTTAAAGAAACTTTCCAAGCAAATCACGGATTTACTGTGATGTTTCTTCCAGGAAGAAATGACTCACCACCATCCGACTTTACAGATATTAAAGAAATTTTCAATTTAATAAAAAAATATACAAAAAAATGAATTATGAAAAATTACAAAGCGGATTATTACAATCCAGAAACATTTGAAAAATCAGAAATTGAGACTAAAATACCTGTTGATTTAGTTAATCAGGTAAAACAAACATTAGATAATATTGAGGGCTATATGATAACACCTACTATGATTAACCTAGAAGATAATTCTGTTGTGTTTGGTGTTATGAATATGAGTGATAGAACATTAAAATATAAACTATCAATCACACTTAACTCTTAAAGGACCTTTATTAAATTAAACAACTATGAAATCATTTAAAATAGCAATAGGATTAGGATTATTAAATTTTACACATGGAATGTTCCATATAATTCAATTTATACAAAGTGTTTTATTAATTAGTGAGACACATGAAACACATTCTATTTGGTTTTCAATTCTATGGGCTTTAGTTGGTTTATTATCATTAATTATAGGTATTAAAGATTATCGACACCACAAAAAGTGTGAAGTCAAAAATAATCATTACTTATAAAAACATAATACTAAATTAAATTTGAATATAAAAAAAATATTATTTATATTAGAGAATAAACAAAATAAAATATAAACTATGAAAAACAAACTAATTGAATTTTGGGGACTTTATTACCCCGTCGTACTTGCCTTTATTTCTTTTCTCTATTCAGTAACACTCTGGTTTAGTGGACAGAAACTAGAAGGAATATTTGTTGGAATTTGGGTTCCTTCAATACTAGCTTTTGCTATAGCCATTAGACAACGTAGAAATGATTTTTTCAAAAACAAAAAGAAAAATAAATAAATGGAGAATAAAGGAATGTTTATTATTGGTACAATTATTTTTGTACTCTATATGGTTGGATATCTGACTATGATAACCAAGATGAATAAATTACAATCTA
>Ga0194126_10000117_pt1 | contig 119870 bp, 112 predicted proteins | sample TA2KigC150mmetaG_FD_148641 | JGI IMG/M metagenome (GOLD analysis project Ga0194126, IMG submission 148641) | Freshwater microbial communities from Lake Tanganyika, Tanzania - TA2015035 Kigoma Deep Cast 150m | ecosystem: Environmental > Aquatic > Freshwater > Lake | place: Tanzania: Lake... | reverse complement strand
GGAATGTCAATCACTTAAAATTGTTTATCGAAAAAAATTGATGAACATGAAGAAAATATTTTTTCAAATTGAATTTAATAAACGGGACAATCAAGAAGATCATCCCGTCCAAGATAATTGTTCCCCTAATTACGGCGAATCTAACCAATCCAATACGAACTTGATTGCAAACGTTCCTATTACAATAAATACTACGAATAATATTACTTGCAGTAACGCTTTTTTTCCGCCAGTATTTTGCGGTTTGTTTGTTGATATATTTTCCATTTCATTTCTCTTTATTATTTGTTCTAACAATTTTATAGACACAATACAGGGTCAGCACAATTATGATTGTCCAACCCGCTAGCATAAATGTCCATGCGAGTGCAGGCATTTTACCTCCACGATAATTTATTGACTAATTAGTTAATAAATTATACAGGGGGTGTTCAGAGAAATGTAGTATAGTATGGAGTGAGTGTGGGAACTTCAACCAATAGCACAAAACTGAACTCGGCAATTGGCGATGCAGAATTTGAAAATTTGGTTAATTTGATCTTCCTATTTTTTGGATCAATAAAGGTCGAGAAGGAGTTTGAATTGTTTTCAGTTTTGGATGTCTCACCTTTGGGTGAAATATTGATTTGAAAATCGCTGCTGAGACTTGTCAGCTCAAAATTTTTATTTTCAATAACATTCTTTTCTGCTGCGAGTAAAAATGGTACGGCGAGTAAATGTATAAAAATAAGACAGCCCAAAATTGCTTTCGTTTTCACGGATGCAATATTAGATTAAAAAAGAACATTTTGCAAGGGTGGAGAGCAATATTTATAAATAATTTTTATCTTTGTTAAAGTTTTATAGATAAATATGTTAGGTAATTCAAATAAAAAAGTAGTTGTTGCAATGAGCGGAGGTGTAGATTCTTCTGTTGCAGCAGTATTGTTAAAACAGGAAGGATTTGAAGTTATTGGAATTACCATGAAAACTTGGGGATTTATGGAAGTCGGAGGCGCTCCAAAATACGAAAGCGGCTGCTGTTCGCTCGATGCAATTTTCGATGCAAAGAATGTTGCAGTGCAATATGACTTTCCCCACTTCACTGTCGATTTTACAGAAAGCTTTCAGGAAAACGTAATTGAGAATTTTATTGATGAATATCTCCACGGACGAACACCTAATCCATGTGTTGTCTGCAACCGCACAGTTAAGTGGGGAGACTTGCTAAAAAAAGCAGACGAATTAGGTGCAGAATACATTGCTACGGGTCATTACGCCAAACTCGAGAGAGATGAAAAATCCGGAAGATATAAATTGAAATCTGACCCATTAAATAGAAAAGATCAAACTTATGCATTGTGGGGATTAACACAGGAATTTCTATCACGTACACTTTTTCCACTTGCAGATTTAAGAAAAGAAGATGTTCGAAAACTCGCAGAGGATTTTAAACTTAAGACGGCCAAAAAGCCTGAAAGCCAAGAAATCTGTTTCGTAGCAGATGATGATTACGAAAGATTTCTCACTGAAAAATTTAGTGAACGGAAAATCAATGTTCATGAAGGAGATTTAGTTTATCACGGCGAGAAAGTCGGTACTCACCGTGGACTTCCATTTTATACGATTGGACAAAGACGCGGAGTTGACGTTGCACTCGGCAAACCAGTTTATGTGAAATCGATTTCAACTGATGATAACATAATTGAACTCGGGGATAAAGATGAAATTATTTGTGAGAAGTTTTCTGTTACAGATCTTAATTACGTTTCAATTCCAAACTTAAATGTTGGAGATAGGGTTTTTGTTAAAGTTCGCTATTCAGATTCAGCGACTTCAGCAAAAATTGAAGTAATAAATTCAAATGATCTCACAATTAAATTGAATGAGCCGAAACGAGCTGTAACACCGGGTCAATCAGCTGTGTTTTATGACAACGATGGTTTCCTGCTTGCAGGAGGAATCATAGACAAGGATTTAATGGGTGAACAAAAATCTTTTTGAAATTTTAAGTTATGCCGCAATGGCAGTGATAGTAGTACTAATAGTTTTAATGTGGACAGGAAATTTTCCTATGCAATATTCATTTATTGCAATTATATTTGCGGCTGTAATACTAATTTTGAGAATTATCGGAAGATTTTATTTTATAAATAAAAAGAAAAGAGGTTAAGTCTTCGCTGAAGGTAAAAAGCAAGTCAATGGAAAACTAAATGCAAAGGTATTAGTCCTGAATCAAAACTATGAGGCAATTACACTCTGCAATACAAAGAAAGCTGTGGTTATGGTTTATCTCCACAAAGCCGAGGTCATTGCAAAGAAGGACAGTCTCGAGGTACGCTCGCCAAAGCTTCGGTTTCCATTTCCAAGCATAATCCGATTAGACTCTTATGTACCAGTTAAATATAGAAAAGTAATTTTGTCGAGGAAAAATATTTTACGCCGAGATTCACATAAATGCCAATATTGCGGAAGATCAGATTTGCCTTTGACAATTGATCACTTACTGCCGAAGGCACGCGGCGGTGCCGATACATGGGAAAACATGGTAACGGCTTGCACTAACTGTAATAATAAAAAGGGAGATAGGTCTCCCGAAGAAGCAAAAATGTCTTTGATTAGAAAACCGTTCAAGCCGAGTCATATTATGTTCCTGAAGCATTTTGTCGGTCAGGTTGATGAACGGTGGAAACCTTACCTTTATCTGAGCTAATTAAGAGATGAAAAAAATTGTATTAAGCGGTATGCGTCCTACGGGGAAATTGCATATCGGTCATTATGTTGGCGCACTTGAAAATTGGATCAAACTTCAAAGCGAATTCCAAAATTATCATCTTATTGCTGACTATCATGTTTTAACAACTTCACTCGATACGAGCAGAGTTCATCAAGAATCAATAGATATGTTAATCGATTGGATTGCATCTGGCATTGATCCTCAAAAAAGTCCTGTTTTCCGCCAATCACAAATAAAGGAACATACCGAGCTGCATTTAATCTTTTCTATGTTGATCACAAGCGCTCGGCTTGAAAGAAATCCGACGGTGAAGGATCAAGTCCGTGATTTGAACATTGAAAATATTACGTATGGACATCTCGGTTATCCTGTTTTACAGGCTGCGGATATTCTGCTATATAAAGGTGATTTTGTCCCTGTGGGTGAAGATCAAGTTCCGCACATTGAAATATCAAGAGAGATAGCACGAAAATTCAATTTAACTTGGGGTGAAGTTTTCCCTGAGCCGGAACCAAAGCTGACGAATTTTGCACGACTTCCTGGACTTGATGGAAATGCTAAGATGAGTAAATCTTTGAATAATGCTCTTTTGATTTCTGACAGTGAAGAAGAAATAAAAAATAAATTGCGAAAAGCTGTTACCGATCCTCAGAAAATAAGAAAGAATGATCCCGGTCGACCTGAAGTTTGTCTTGTTTTCACTTATCATAAGAAATTCAATCCGGTAGAAACCGATTCACTCGAAAAAGACTGCCGCAGCGGAGTGCTCGGATGCGTAAACTGCAAATTAAGTTGTGCAGAAAAAATTTCTGAATACTTTAAACCGATTAGAGAGAGAAGACTCGAGCTGGAGAAACAGCCAAAACTTATTACAGATATTTTATATGATGGGGAAGAGCGTGCAAAAAGTAAAGCAAATGAGACAATGGGTGAAGTACGCGAAAAAATGAAATTTGGATGATTCAATTATCTTATGTATAAAATTTCATTAAAAGATTTCGAAGGTCCGCTGGATCTTCTTTTATTTTTTATAAAGCGTGATGAACTCGATATTTATGATATCCCAATTTCAGTTATTCTTAAAGAATTTTTAGAATACATGCATCAAATTGATGAACTTGATCTCGAAATTGCCGGTGAGTTTATAATGATGGCAAGTACATTGATGCACATTAAAGCCAGAATGCTTTTACCTCGTGAAGTCAACGAGAAGGGGGAAGAAATCGATCCTCGTGAAGAACTTGTACAGCGTCTGCTTGAATATATGCGTTATAAAGAAATGACCGGCGATCTTAGCGATCTGGAATCCCGCAGAAGACGAATTACATTTCGAAAGTACTTTGAGCTTGATGAAGCACATGAACCACACGATTTCGATGTTTTGCTGAAAAATATTACGCTTTACGATCTATCAAAAGCTTTTAAAAAAGTAATTGATGATCTACCAAAAATTACCGAACATCAGGTAAGGAAATTAACCGTCAGTGCAGAAGAACAAGTCCAATTTATTCTGAACAAACTGGCCGAGAAAGCTGAAATAGATTTTAGTGAATTGGTCAATGGCATGGTAGAAAAGATACGAGTAATTGTTACATTTATTGTACTTCTCGAATTAGTGAAAAGTCAAACTATTCAAATACGAGGCGGGGAGAATCCGAATAATTTTATTATTGCAAAAGCATGATTGAAAATTTAAAGAATATAGTTGAAGCTTTAATCTTTGCATCGGATGAACCGATGGATATTAATGCAATTGTTGAAGTGATAAAGTCAGTAACGCGTGATGAAAATGGCGAAAAGTATATTGAAGAAATTCAAAATGCCATTTCCGAGCTAAATGAATTTTATGAAAAGAATGAGATGGCATTCAGGATTATTAAAATTGCAAAAGGTTTTCAATTCGCTACAATCCCCGAATTTTCTAAGTTTGTCGGATTCATGAACACCGAGCGTAGAAAGAAAAGACTTTCACAAGCAGCTCTGGAGACCTTAGCGATTGTGGCATACAGACAACCAATTACAAAACCTGAAATTGAGAGAATCAGAGGTGTTGGAGCTGAATATATTCTCTCAACACTTTTAGAAAAAAATTTAATATGCATAAAAGGTCGAGCTGAGACTGTCGGAAGACCACTGCTTTATACTACGACAGATGAATTCTTGAAATACTTTGGCATTGGTGATATAACCGATCTCCCCAAGCCAAGAGAAATGGATGAAATTATGAATGATGACGAGTTTCAAGAACAGAGAAGAAAAATTTTAATGAATGTCCTCGAAGAGGAAATTGAGAACGAAGTGTTCGATGAAGACTCCGGAGGTAATGGAACTGGTGAATTGAAATTTGAAAGTGATGATAATGCTAGTGAGACTGAATAAATATCTTTCTGAAAACGGCGTTTGTTCACGAAGAACTGCCGATGAACTTATTAAAGAAGGCAGGATTCAAGTTAATAGAAGACAAGTTTCAGAATTGGGAATGAAAATTGACCCAGCAAAAGATTCCATATTTGTCGATGGAGAGGGGATAAAAAAAACAAAGCCGGTTTATTATCTATTTCACAAACCTGCAGGTTACATTACAACTTTAAAGGATGAAAAAAACCGCAAGACAATTTTTGATATCCTGAAAATCAAACAACGAGTTTTTCCAATTGGCAGATTGGACCGCGATACGACTGGTGTTTTACTTTTGACAAATGATGGGGACTTCGCAAATTTATTAACTCATCCAAAAAATAAAGTTTCTCGTGATTATATTGCAACTTTAGGCAAAGAGGCATCAGCAGCACGATTAGCTGGATTAAAAAAAATTGATTTGGAAGACGGACCTGTGAGAATTGAAGAGATAAATATAAATAAATCTAATCCGTTCAAAGTTAAAATTACTTTGCAAGAAGGAAGAAACAGAGTTGTAAAAAGAATTTTTGCTAAATTGGGTTATGAAGTAAAGAAATTACACAGAAGCAACTATGCGGGCTTCACGCTTGAAGAACTTCCACTAGGAGCCGTAAAGAAAATTCACTATTCGAAAATTGAAGAAACTATTAAAAGATATGAAAAGAATTAAATACACTATTCCACTCTTTATATTTTTACTGCAATTCGGATTTTCGCAAACCGATCAACCACTCACGCCAAAACCGGTATCAGTATATCCATCGATACAAGATTTTTCAAAAGCTTTAGATGATATTTTTAATGATCCCAATTTTTCTAATTCACATTGGGGAGTTGTTATTCAATCACTTAACACTGGTGAATATTTCTACAAAAGAAATGAAAATAAAAATTTCATGCCTGCCTCGAATATGAAACTATTCACAAGTGCAGTTGGACTTTTAGATCTTGGTCCAAATTTTCAATATGAGACTTCTTTATATCTTAAGGGAAAAATCGATGACGAAATTGTAAAGGGAGATCTGGTAATTAGAGGAAGCGGCGATCCTACTATTACTGCGAGATTCTATAACGATGATCCAAATTATGTTTTTTCTTCGTGGGCTGATTCTCTTGTTGAACTCGGTGTCGAAGAAATTCGTGGAAATATAATTGCGGACGACGATGTATTTGATGATGTGGGTCTTGGCTCGGGCTGGTCTTGGGATGATGAAACTTATTATTACTCTGCTCCCGTAAGTGGTGTATCGTTCAATGATAACTGCGTTGACGTCAGTATAATGCCTGGGGAAACTATTGGTTCGAAAGCTTTGATTACATTTAGACCTAATACAAGATATGTTACAGTACTTAATGACATTGCTACGGTTAAAGATGATTCCGTAACAAAACTTGAATTTTATAGAGATCGAGGAACAAATCTCATTCATTGTTTTGGAACAATCAGGTTATCAGAACCAAAATATACAGAATCAATTTCTGTAAACAATCCGACACAATTTGCTGCGGTTGTCTTCAAAGAAATTCTTGAGAGCAAGGGGATCGCTGTGAAAGGTTATTCAGCTGATATCGATGAATTCACTGAAGCTCTCGATTATACTGCAATGACAAAATTGTTTTCACAGTTATCACCCAAACTAGATCAGATTGTAAATGTGATAAATAAAAGAAGTAATAACCTTTATACAGAACAATTGTTAAAGACAATCGGATTTAAGCATGAAAAAGTTGGCACTACCGAAAATGGAATAAAAGCTTCGGAACCATATTTAAAACAAATGGGAATCGACCCGGATAACATTCAGATTGTGGATGGATCAGGTTTATCGAGAATGAACCTTATCACACCAATGCAATTGAATAATCTTCTGAGATATATGTACAAATCAAAAGTTTTCAAAAGTTTCTACGAATCGTTGCCAATCGCCGGAGTTGATGGAACAATTTCAAGAAGAATGAAAAACAGCCGCGCAGAGAATAACGTTCATGCTAAAACTGGATATATCAACTCTGTTCGGTCCTTATCAGGTTACGTAACAACTGCTGATGGTGAAATGCTGACATTTGTCATTATCGCCAATAATTTTCTTGTGCCGTTGCCTCTTGCTGAAAATATTCAAGATTTAGTTTGCGTTCTGTTATCAAACTTTTCACGAGGAAAAAAATAGGAATGAATAATCAAAATAATGTTCATCAGGAATTAGATGTTAATGTTTTAATCAAAAGAAGATTGGAAGAGGTTACTGAATTACGGGAAAAAGGAATAGAACCATATCCATATTCATTTGAAGTCTCTCATCATTCGAAAAGCATAATTGAAAATTTTTCAGAGCTAGAAGCAAAGGATGTAACTGCAGCCGGAAGAATAATGTCCCTTAGGCGAATGGGCAAAGCATCTTTTGCACATCTTCAAGATTCTCAAGGTAAGATTCAAATTTACCTGAAGAAAGAAGAGCTTGGTGACATGTACGATAATTTCAAGTTGATGGATATCGGAGATATAATTGGAGTTAAGGGTTTCGTTTTCAAAACAAAGACGGGTGAAATAAGTCTTCACGTAAAAGAATTTACTTTGTTGAACAAATCTATTCGTCCGATCCCAATCGCAAAAGAAATGGTTGATGAAAACGGAAATAAAATAATTTACGATCAATTTGTTGACAAAGAACTGCGTTACCGTCAACGTTATGTTGATCTGATTGTAAATTCCGAAGTGAAAGAAGTTTTTGTCAAACGAGCAAAAGTCATCAAATTAATGCGACAATATCTAGATGAGCGAGGATATACAGAAGTCGAGACTCCAATCTTACAACCGATTTACGGAGGTGCCGCTGCAAGACCTTTCATTACAAAACATAATGCACTTGACATGCAGCTCTATCTCAGAATTGCAGATGAACTTTACTTGAAACGCTTGATCGTTGGTGGATTCGAGGGTGTGTATGAGATTTCAAAAGACTTCAGAAATGAAGGAATGGACAGAGAGCACAATCCAGAATTCACAATGATGGAATTGTATGTAGCATATAAAGATTACTATTGGATGATGGATTTTGTTGAACAAATGATTTCTTCAATTGTATTTCAACTCAATGGTAACTATGAGATTGAAATCGAAAACCATAAAATAAATTTTCAGCCGCCGTGGAAAAGAATATCAATGGCTGATTCAATAAAAGAAAAATTTGGAATCGATGTTTATTCAGTTAATGAAAAAGCTCTTCGTGTTTTTGCCACAGACAAAGGACTTGAGATTGAACCGAATCTGCAGCGTGCAAAAATAATTGATGAAATATTCAGTGTCTTAGTTCAACCATCACTAATTCAACCAACATTTGTTTGCGATTATCCAGTTGAAATTTCACCTTTAGCCAAAATTCACAGAACAGATAAGAACATCGTCGAAAGGTTTGAAGGATTTGTAATCGGTAGAGAACTATGCAATGCTTTCAGCGAACTTAATGATCCACTGGATCAAAGAAAACGATTTGAAGATCAGGTCAAAATGCGTACTGCAGGGGATGATGAAGCTCACATGTTTGATGAAGACTTTGTTCGTGCTCTTGAATATGGAATGCCACCAACTGCAGGACTTGGAATTGGCATTGATCGACTAGTTATGCTTCTTACGAATCAAAATTCGATTCGAGACGTTATTCTTTTCCCGCAGATGAGGAAAGAATCATAAAGTGTTTCTCAAATCGAGTTGCATGAATTTTTATTTATTACTAATCTTTATTATAGTTAGTTCTAAAAGTATTGCTCAAGTAGATTCACTGCTGCAAGTAGATTCGACAAAGTTAATTCATTTCTCTTTAACGAATCAGAATGATGGTTTAACCTCACATAAATCAAAAAAAATAGATTATACTAAACTTGCAATTATTGGAAGTGCGGCATTAGCGACTGGAGTAGGTCTTCATATTTATCAAGCAAATGCTTGGTGGAAAGACCAAAGAAGAAGTTTTCATTTTAAAAATGATTGGGATTATGCCCTTTGGATAGATAAATTAGGCCATTTTTGGGATGGTGCACTGGTTCAACATTTATTTTCATCAGCATTTGAATGGTCGAATATTGAAAGAAGAAAATCAATGTGGTATGGAGCTATTCTATCCAGTGTTTACATGCTTTATATCGAATTTGAGGATGGATTTGCAACTGATTGGGGATTTAGTCCCGGTGACGCAGGAGCAAATCTTATGGGGGCATTCTACCCAGTTCTGCAAGAATATGTTCCATTCATGCAAAATGTTAATTTAAAGGTAAGCTACTTCCCCTCAAAATATTACAAAAATGCGAAACAGACTACAGGTCACAGTAAAACTGTTTTTGACGATTACGAAGGACAAAGTTTCTATTTGAGTTTCCGTGTGAATGAATTCCTCCCTCAGAATTTAGAAACTTATTGGCCAGATTTTCTCTGTCTCGCATTGGGATATAGTATCCGCAATTGGGATGGATTTGGACATGCCGACAAGAATTTTTATTTGACATTCGATTATGACTTAGAAAAAATTCCACTTGAGGGTGGTTTCTGGAATTTTTTAAAAAAGACTCTAAATCAAATTCACTTTCCGGCACCCGGAATAAAATATAGTAACAAAAAATTTTATCTAACACTTACATATTGATCTAATTGCTAAGTATTATAATTCCATCACTTAATGAAGAAAAATTATTGCCCAATCTTCTTGAGCAATTAAATGCAAAAAACTTGAAAGACAAATTTCATTACGAAATAATCCTTTCAGATGGAGGAAGTAAAGACAAAACAATCGAAAAATCTCTTAACTTCTGCGATAAAATTATTTCTCATACTGATGGAACTCGACAGACTATTTCACAAGGAAAAAATGCAGGTGCACAACGTGCAAGCGGTGATGTTTTTGTCTTCCTTTGTGCTGATTGCACGATTGAAAAACCGTCTGAGTTTTTCTCTTTCATTTCGAATGAATTCAGGCACTCAGAATATAAAGCTGCAACATTTAAGTTTGAAATTGCACCGAGTGAAAAAAAACTTAGTGACGTTCTTTTTCATAATTTTTACAATACTTACGTAAGATTTTTGAATTTCATCGGTACTGGGATGGGAAGAGGCGAATGCCAAGTAATCAAACGAGATGTATTCGAGAAATACAATGGTTACGATGAAAGTCTTACCGCTGGAGAGGATTGGGATCTTTATAAAAAGATAAGAAGGAATGGTAAAATTAAAGTCCATTTTGGCTTGAAAATCTACGAATCTCCAAGAAGATATAGAAAATTTGGATATCACCGCGTATTTTGGTTATGGACTTTGAATGCTTTGAATGTTTTAAAATTTATTCCAAAACCTATTGATGAATGGGTAGAGGTAAGATGAAGAAAATATTACCAGTATTATTCTTAATATATCCAATTATAATTTTTTCTCAGGGGACATACGTTCCTGTTGATAACGACGTCTATCCATTTCTCAGCAGAATGAAAACGATTGGAGTGAACGATAATTATTATTCTGAAAGTCTACCTCTAACTCGGAATAAAGTTGCTGAATTGCTTTTGAATATTTGGGACAAAAGAGAAAGATTAAACTCGACTGACAAATCATTTCTAAATTATTTTCTGACAGAATTCGGTTATGAAGCTTTTGGTTCATTGGAGAAATATGAATCGCTTTTCACAGATTCTGATTTTGATTTTCTCTCCGACCGCGAAAAATACATGTTAGCTTATTCTAAAGAAAAAGAATTTTCAATCTTCGTTCAAAGTCATTTATTTTTTAGAAGAAATTTATTTAAAGAAAATAATGCGATTTATAATGCAACCCTCGGCGAAATTGGGGGGAGAGTTTACGGTTCATTTATTGATGCTCTTGGCTTTGAAATCGATGGAAGAAATGGACTCTTAAAAGGAAACAAAACGGCGGCTTTAGCAGAAAAAGATTTGAAATATAATTTCAAGCTCTTTGAGAAAGAAGAATCAAGTTTTTTTGATAGAGCATACGGTTATATAGCTTACGAGCATCCAAATATAAATGTGAAAATTGGAAGCGACCGTCAAATCATCGGTTATGGAATTAACAAACTAATTCTCGGAGACAATTCACCTAACTTCGATTACTTATCACTGCGGCTGAATTACAAATCATTTCAATTTGATTATACTCATGGATGGATGTTAGGAAAAAAATATCGCAGTACTGTTATCGACAGAGGTTACCAAATAACTTTCGAACCGAAAAATTTTGTGCACCATCGAATCAGTTTTTCGACTTTCAAGAATTTAAGGTTAGGTTTTGGTGAATCTGTAATTTATGCAAATCGCATAGTCGATTTTGCGTACATCAATCCATTTAATTTCTACAAATCGACTGAACACAGTCTTCAAGATCGTGATAATACGCTGCTGTACTTGGATGCTGAGTATATTCCATTCTCGGAAGTGAAATTGTATTCAACCTTTTTGATAGACGATGTAGATTTTTCAAAGCTTGGTTCTGGTTGGTTCGGGAATCAATTTGCATATAATATCGGTGCTGACGTTGTTCAGCCATTTGAAACTCTTCCACTGCATTTTGGAATTGAATACATAAGAATCGAACCCTATACTTACACTCATAGACTCATTGAAAACAATTATTCAAATTACAGTTATCCTCTCGCGAGTGAGTTGCAGCCGAATAGTGATCGAATCACTTTTGTGATAAAAATTTTTCCATCACCGAAAGTGAACTTCACAGCATCTGCATCGTATCAAAGACATGGAAAAAATTATAATGAAAATCTAAATTTGATTAATGTCGGTGGAGAGTTAAATTTTGGAAGAAGGACTTTTGATAGTGAGACTGCAAATTTTCTTGATGGTAATTTAGAGAGAACTATGAGTTTTGAATTCAAGGGTTTTTATGAATTTATAAGAAACGTGAAACTAATTGGAATGTGTCGATTCGATCAAATCAAATCTGACAAGCCTGTTAACTTTTTGATATTTTCAATTGGTTTAATATCTTTTATTTGAAAAATATATTTATAGGTATGAAATGAAAAACAAAAGATTTGGATATGTATTCGTAATCGCCGTATTGGTAATTGGAATTATCGGAGGTATACAAATTGAAAGAGCGATTTCAGGTGATAATCTGCAGGAACAGATCAGAAAATTTAATGATGTTTTAAGTATCACAAAAAAATATTACGTAGAGGAAGTGGACACTCAAAAATTAGTTGAAGCTGCGATAAAGGGAATGTACGATCAGCTCGACCCGCACAGTGTCTACATTCCGCCGAAACAGCTCGAAAGCGTGCAGGAAGAATTCAGAGGAAACTTTGAAGGAATAGGAATTGAGTTTCAGATAATCAGCGATACAATCGTTGTAGTTTCACCAATAAGCGGCGGCCCAAGCGAAGCTCTTGGAATTACGGCTGGAGATAGAATTGTTAAAATCAATAATGAGCCATACAAAAAAATTACCAATGATGATGTAAGAAATAAATTGCGCGGTCCCAAAGGTTCAAAAGTTGATGTTTCAATTTACCGCCCTGGAATTGATGGCTTATTAGATTTCACAATCGTTCGGGATAAAATTCCTCTCTATTCAGTTGATGCACATTTTATGATCAACCGCGAAACTGGATATATAAGTCTTTCAAAATTTTCTGAAACAACTTTTGAAGAAGTCAAATCCGCACTCGATGACCTCGACAAAAAAGGAATGAAGAAACTTATTCTCGATTTAAGAAATAATTCCGGCGGTTACATGCATGAAGCTGTGAAAGTTTCTGACTTATTCATAGATGGAAATAAAAAAATTGTATTTACGAAATCAAGGATCAAGGAATTCATCGAGGAATTTTCTGCATCAAGAAGTTTTAAGTACGAAAAAATGCCAATTGTGGTTTTAGTAAATAATGGTTCTGCTTCAGCGAGTGAAATCGTTTCGGGCGCAGTGCAGGATTGGGATAGAGGATTAATTGTCGGAGAAACTACATTTGGAAAAGGTCTCGTTCAACGACAATTTGAACTGAACGATAATTCAGCAATTCGACTAACCATCTCTCAATATTATACTCCAGTAGGTCGCTTAATCCAAAGAGATTATGAAAAAGGTGCTTCGAAGGAAGACTATTACAGAGCTTCACTTGCACAAGACTCGATTGAAGGAGAAAACATTTCTCACGATGCTGAAAAAGATACTTCCCGACCAATTTTCAAAACAAATGGCGGCAGAACAGTATACGGCGGTGGTGGTATCACACCAGATTTCATAATCAAATCTCCGCCGTTAACAAAATATACTTCTCAATTACTAAGAAAAAACTTGTTCTATCAGTTTGTACTAAGTTATTTGGATAAAAATGGTAAATCGATTCAAAGCAAATATGCTGAATTCGATTACTATAAAACTTCTTTTAAGATTGAGGAAAAAGTCTTTGATGATTTCATTAATTATGGAAAATCTCAGGGTGTCGACATTGTTGAAGAAGATTTGAAAAAAGACTCTGAGTATATTCGTGCAAGATTAAAAGCACAGATAGCACGAACATATTGGCGTAATGAAGGATGGTATCCTGTTCTGCTTGAACTTGATCCTCAGTTTAATAAAGCATTATCACTTTTTCCAGAGGCTGAGAAATTAGCAAAACTCTTGAAGTGAGAAATTTAATTGACTCATTTTGTTAAATTACTTTCGATAGGTATTGTTAGTTTTTTAATCTTCGGATTAAATTTTTCGAACTTCAAGACTAATCCGACAAACGAAAATAGTGGGAAAAATATTTTTGCTGTCGGTGAAGATCTAATTTATGAAGTTAAATATACATTTATAAAAATTGGTGAGATCAGAATAAAAACTCTTCGAAAATTCACTAAAGATGGTCTTGAAATTTTTGAAACAAGAGCATATATAGATTCATATGATAGATTGCCTTTTGTTGATCTTCACAGCATCTATAATAGTCAGGTTTCAGAAAAATTTCTTTCAGAAATGTTTATTGGTTTAGACAAACATAATATTGGATGGCGTTTCACTAAATATGATTTCGATTATAAAAAGAAATCTATCTTTGTTCAGAAGGGATTTAAAGAGAATTGGAAGGTAGATTTTGAGGAATATGTTCCCCTCAATGCGGAATTGCAGGACGGACTTTCACTCTTCTTCTTCGCAAGAGGGAACACACGCCAAAATAAAACATACGATATTCCAACATATTTAAATGAATCAACGACTTTAACTACAATCAATTTTTATAAAAAACCGGAACAAATAAAAATTGATGCACTCGACTATGATGTCGACTGCGTTAAAATCGATGGACTTGTCAGGTTTACTGGTATTTTTGGACTCACCGGTAATTTTGAAGGTTATTTTTCAAATGATGAAGCTTCAGTTCCTATAAAAGCTACAATGAAAGTAATTCTCGGAAATATAAATATTGAATTAAAAAAATGGGATCGCGATGATTGGCAGCCGCCTCGAAAAAGTTGAGTTTGACAATTGCATCTCTTACAATGGAGTAAGCCCTGCAATAGGTGAAAATGTTTTTATTGCATCTGGAGTGAAAATAATCGGTGATGTAACAATTGGAGACAATAGCAGTGTATGGTTCAACTCCGTAATTCGCGGTGACATTAACTATATTAAGATCGGATCCTATACAAATGTTCAAGATAGTTCGGTGATTCACTTAACTAAAGACAAACCTGTGGAAATCGGAAATTATGTAACAATTGGTCATGCCGTTAAACTGCACGCATGCACATTGAAAGATTACACATTGATCGGAATTGGTGCAATCGTTTTGGATGGAGCGGTAATTTCAGAATATTCGTTCATTGCTGCTGGCGCACTTGTACCGCAGAATACAATTGTCCCTTCTGGTAAATTAATCGCTGGTGTCCCCGGTAAAATAATTAGAGAATTACGCGAGGATGAACTGAAATACATACATCAGTCTGCACTTAATTATCAAAATTACACTGAACAAATGAAGAAATCTTTAAATAAATTTTAAGTAACTATATGCCAAATGAATTTATTTTCAGTAAAGACGATATAAATAAAGTAGCTGCTGCATTAAATGCAAAAGTGAAAGAACATCCAAATAATTTTCGTCTTGAAATCTCAAATCCGGAAAGAAAAACTTCGCTTTATCTTGAGATATATTCGAACATCGATATCGGGGACCGAAAAGGGAATTTGATATCGATTTATGCTCCAATCACTCACCTGCAGCTCCATTTTTGCACAGGCTACATTATCAGCGATATGCTTGAAGAAGTTACATTCATTGCTGAAGAAGGAGATAGGGTGAGTGGTTTAACAGTTGAAAAAACTGGCGGTTGCGCACTTTATGCTAATGTAAATAGGAAACTTTTATCTGGAGATTTTACAAAATTAGGTCCTGAAGTAATGTTATCGAGTATTGCTCTCTCATTGGCTGAAGAGGTTTTGGGTAGTGATAAAACAAAGAAGAACTGAGATTACAATTGTTGACGATAAAAATTTTAGAGTAAGGAAAAGTGTATTAAAGCTAATCGTATTTGAATTTTTATCGGTATCAAATAAAATATTTAACAGATTATCTATAAATTTTGTCGAATCCGAAAAACTATTTGATTTAAATAAAAAATTTCTTAATCATAATACAGACACTGATATAATTACATTTTCATATACGGAATCTGAACCGTTTGAAACAGAAATTTTCATTTCGTACAAAATGGCGAAAATAAATGCCCAGAAATTTAATATATCAATCGAGGATGAAATACTGCGACTGATAATTCATGGAATTTTGCATACAATTGGATTTCGTGATAAAACCTCAAAGCAGAAAAAAATAATCCGAGAAGAAGAGAATAAAATTCTAACTAAATTAAAAAAGAAAAAATTTATCGAGAAGATGAATTTAGGATCAGTATCGCATTGATCTTGTAACAGCTCACAAATGGAGATATAATGGCTAGAAATCTGGTTTTAGTGGAATCACCTTCCAAAGCCAAGACAATAAGTAAGTACCTCGGGAAGAATTATGTCGTTGAAGCGACAGTTGGACACATACGCGATCTCCCAAAAACGACTTTAGGAATTGATTTAGAAAACGGATTCAAACCTAAAATTGTAACTATTCGTGGTAAATCTGACGTCTTAAAAAAAATCAAATCGCTTTCTCAAAAATCGAAAAAAATATTTATTGCGACCGACCCTGATAGAGAGGGAGAAGCGATAGCTCAAGATATTTGCGAGATAATTAAAAATGGGGAAGAGAATATTCATCGTGTCCTTTTCAACGAAATCACTGAGAGGGGAGTAAAAGAGGGGATGGACTCACCGCACAAAATCGATGAAAAGCTTGTTAATTCTCAGCGAGCTCGTCGTGTGATGGATAGAATAATCGGTTACCAAATTAGTCCGTTACTTTGGAATCACATGCACTTGATCGAGCATTCTTCAGAATCAGCGTTATCTGCCGGTCGCGTTCAGTCAGTTGCATTGAGAATAATTTGTGAGCGTGAAGTAGAGATTAATTCATTTATCCCTATTGAACACTGGTCAATTATAGGTACTTTTGAAACTGAGAAGAATGAAAAATTTTCAGCTAAGCTTTTAAATTATAAAGGGAAGAGTTACAAGCTCCCAGAATCTGCAACTGTCGATGAAAAGTATTTAAATGAATTTTATAAAAACTATTTCTTCATCAAGAACGAATCCGAAGCTCAAAATATTCTCGAAGATTGTAAAAATCAAAATTATAAAATCACTCGCCTTGATAAAAAAATTGTAAATCGAAATCCCGCCGCTCCGTTCATAACGAGTACACTACAACAGGAAGCGTCCCGAAAGCTATACTTGCGGCCGCGGCAAACAATGATGCATGCTCAAAAACTTTATGAAGGAATTGAACTTGGAAAAGATGGATTAGTTGGTTTGATAACCTACATGAGAACAGATTCAACAAGATTGAATGAAGAATCTGTTCAGTCTGCAAGAGATTTTATCGGCATAAATTATGGAAAGGAATATTTACCCGATAAGCCAAAAGTCTATTCAAGTAAGAAATCAAATGTGCAAGATGCTCATGAAGCAATTCGTCCGACAAATTTGAAGTATACTCCAGAATACGTCAAATCGTTTTTATCGAAAGAACAACTCAAATTGTATGAATTAATTTGGAACAGATTTTTGGCATGTCAAATGAATCCAGCCAAATTTGAACAGACTTCTTTGGATATTACTGGAGGAGAGTTTTTGTTCCGTGCCAGTGGATCGACTTTACTTTTCAGAGGATTCCTCGCTGTGTATGATGAAAATGGTGAACAGAATCAAGAGGAAGAAGATATAGATGAAAAAACCAATCGAATTCCATCAGGTTTATTCGAGAATCAAAACTTAACACTTAATGAGATAAACAAAAACCAACACTTCACTAAGCCACCACCGCGATTTTCAGAAAGTACTTTGGTTAAAGAGTTAGATAATCTTGGAATCGGTCGGCCAAGCACTTACGCATCAATCATTAGCACTCTGTATGACAGATCGTATGTAGAGCAGCAAGAAAGGAAATTACTGCCAACAGATTTGGGTGTAAAAGTCAATCGATTATTAGTTGAACATTTTGAACATATCTTTAACGTTAAGTTCACTGCACTCATGGAAAAAGAACTTGATGATATTGCAGAAGGTACGAATAAGTACGAAAATGTTTTGAGTGATTTTTATATCCCATTTAAAGAAGATTTGCAAGAAGCAGAAAAAAAGATTGAGAAGCCGAAATGTGAGCAATGCGGATCCGATATGATGATCCGTATGGGAAGATTTGGAAGATTCTTGGCATGTACAAATTATCCTGAATGCAAGAATCTAAAGTCGTTGCGAGAAATGAGTCCTACCCAGCCAGAAGTATTAGAATATAAATGCCCCAAATGTAATTCTGATCTAGTGATTCGAAACTCAAAATTTGGAAGATTTATTGGCTGTACGAAGTATCCGGATTGCGATTACACAAAGTCGATCACCTTAGAAATAAAATGCCCACGCTGCAGTGAGGGAGAAATCGTTCAACGCATGACAAAAAGAAAGCGTGTTTTTTACGGTTGTTCAAATTATCCTAACTGCGATTATGCAAGTTGGGATAGACCAACGAACCAAATTTGTCCAAACTGCAAGAAAGATCTGCTTGTAACAAAATTCAAATCTGGTAAGGAAAATATTCTTTGCAATTCTTGTAAATTTACTCTGAACGAGGAGAACGAATAACTTGACTTTTATCTCAGAATGTGTTATTAAATACTACGGATACCTGAATTCAATGAGTGGTTATTCTCATCATACAATAAGTGCTTATAAAAAAGATATAGAAATATTTCTGGATTTTCTGAAAGAATCCTCAATTGAAAAATTAGAGTTAATTGGAGAAAAAACCATCCGAAGATTTTTATTGCATTTAGGAACTTATAACTATTCGAGAACCACTATTTCTAGAAAATTGAGTTCGCTTAGAAGCTTTTTCGATTTTCTTCTTCAGAATGATTTAATAGCAATAAATCCAGTCTCAAATATTTCGAATCCTAAGTTCTCTCGAAAATTACCAAAATTTATTGAGCAGAAAGAATTAGTGAACGTGCTGAACTATTTGAAAAAGGATAAGGAGAATCTGCCAGCATGGGCAATTATTGAATTGCTTTATGGCTGCGGATTACGAGTATCAGAAATTTGCTCTCTTAAAGTTGAAGATATCGATCTAGAAAATTCTACAATCAAAATATTCGGCAAAGGAAAAAAACATAGAATTATACCTGTTGGAACGTATGCTAAAGAAGCCATCAATCTTATGGTTGAAAAGAATAAATCAAATTCAAAATTTCTGTTTCACACAGAGAAAGGAGAACCATTATATCCAAAATTAATTTACAGGATTGTTAAAAATTTTCTATCTGATATTACCGAGGATGGAAAGATTTATCCGCACGCACTCAGACACTCTTTTGCAACTCATATGTTGAATCGAGGTGCCGATCTTAAATCAATAAAAGAACTTCTCGGACATGAAAATTTATCAACTACCCAAATCTATACGCATGTTAGCGTAGAGCATTTAAAACAAACTTATAAAAAGTCACATCCAAAATCTTAAAGGAGGAACCATGAACGTTCAAGTAACAGCAAGACGATTTAAAGCCCACGACTCATTAAGAGAGTACGCTCAAAACGAAGTTTCCAAATTAGAAAGATATTTTGATAATATAATTGGTGCTGATGTGATACTTAGTTTTGAAAAACCTCGTGACAGTGTGAAAACAGCAGAGATCAGCTTGAGTGTCTATAGCAAAAAAATTATTGCAAAGGAATCATCCGATGATTTCATTAAATCAATTGACTTGGCAGTAGCGAAACTTGAACGTCAACTCAACCGGTACAAGTCCAAAAAGCGTGATAAAAAACGTAGCTCTTCGAAAGTGCTTGTATGAACTTTCTAGAAAAATCTAAAGAAATAAGAAATGAGTATATTGAAGTCGGTTATTTCTTCGAGCAATGCCAAAGGTTATTTGGACTTCAACTGGTTTCCGAAAATAAAGGTTTTGGTCGAAAAATAACCGACAGGAGTATTCACAGGCCTGGACTCGCATTAGCAGGTTTTATTGAGCTGTTTACTTTTAATAGAGTTCAATTATTTGGAAACACGGAAGTACGTTATCTAAATAGTCTCACGAAAGCGAAAAAGATAAAGGCGATCACAAAATTTTTCAGCTTCGAGATTCCATGTGTTATTTTTACAAACGATACAGAACCCGATACCGATTTTAAAAAAATAGCCCGACAGAAAAAAGTGAGCATTTATAAAACGGGACATTCAACTACAAAAGCAGTTTACCACTTAAGCGACTTCCTAGACGATCAATTTGCAACTCAAATAACAATTCATGGAGCTCTTGTCGATGTTTATGGAGTTGGATTATTGTTTGTCGGGCGTTCCGGGATTGGAAAAAGTGAAGTGACTCTCGATCTAGTTGAACGCGGTCATCGATTAGTTGCCGATGATGTAATTCTCGCCACGCGAAAAGGAGAAGGGATCCTAATGGGCTCCGGAACATCCTTAATGAAACATTTTATGGAGATTCGCGGACTCGGATTACTGAATGTTGAAAAAATATTTGGTATTAGGTCAATTCGCTTTCAAAAAAGAATCGAAGTTATTGTTGTGCTTGAAGAATGGGATAGTGAAATTGAGTACACAAGAACGGGTTTAGATTCCTCTACAACAAGTATTTTAGATGTGGAAGTCCAGACTGTCAGACTTCCCATATTTCCTGGGAAAAATATTACCGTTATATCTGAAGTCATTGCACTGAACTATCTCCTTAAACATTACGGCTATGATCCAGCTCAAGATATGGCAGGAAGGATAAAACAAAACATTGAAAATAAACGAAAATCGAAGGAAAAAAGGTCTGTAATATATTTTGAACATGATTTTGAATAATTGACAATTTTATGCAGTTTCATTAAATTTGCCGCCGAATGAGAATCTATTTCTTTTCCAAAAAGCATAACAAACTAAAGCAGCTCAACTCTAAAAAGTTGATCATGTTGCTTTTGTTTCCTCTCATTGTTTTCTTAACGATGAGTGCGACGATTTTGCATCAGTTATTCTTCTCCAGCACTAGCTTGCTTCAGAAGGAAAATCGTAAACTTAAAGAAAGTTTAGCCAATCTTTCAGAACGATTTTCAGGTATTCAAAATTCATTGAATCAACTCTATCATCAGGAAAAGAAACTTAGAATTGCTTCAAACGTGAATATTACAGATGATGCAGAATTTGGAATTGGTGGTGCCGATGAAAGTATAATCTCCTTAAGTAAGGATGGGGATATCTCGGCTATAGATCAACTAGCTGAAATTATTTCCGGGCAAATTAACTACCAGCTTGAAAATTTCAATAAACTCACTGATAAAATTTCTGAAAATGAATCTTTAGTTGCACATATACCGGCCATTGTTCCGATGTATGGAGTTTTCAGCGAGCACAGTTTTGGTATGAGAGTTCATCCTATCATAAGAAGATGGAAAATGCACGAAGGAATTGATATCCTTGGTAACCATGGAGATCCGATCTTTGCTACTGGCTCAGGTAAGGTTACTCATGTTGGTTGGAGCGGGGGTTATGGTTTAACTATTGAAATTGATCACGGATTTGGATACAAAACACTTTATGGACATTTATCCCGAGCACATGTCAAAGAAGGACAGCAAATTAAGCGATATCAAGTGATCGGGAGCTGTGGTAGTACTGGTTTATCAACTGGACCACATGTTCATTATGAAGTCTCATTTAATGGCGAAAAGCAGGACCCAGTTAATTATATACTCAATTAAAGCTTGAAAATTAAACAAGGGCAGGGAATTTATTATATATGATATGGACAATCGAATTAGCATCATATCTTGAAGATGCACCATGGCCAGCAACAAAGGTTGAATTGATAGACTATGCTAATAGAACAGGTGCACCGATTGAAGTTGTCGAAAATTTAATGGAGCTTGAAGATGCTGAAGAAATATTCGAAAGCATGGAAGACATTTGGCCGGATTATCCTACCGAGAATGACTTTTTCTATTCTGATGAGGACGAATATTGATCTATGACATTCTAACATGAATGTTTTATGGGACTATATCGTTAATCAAGAAACAGTTCGAAACAATTTAAATAAAATTTTTCTTTCCAAAGCATACCCACCGGCAATTCTATTCAAAGGGGAAGCTGGAGTTGGAAAGGAAGCTGCTGCTTTTGCTTTTGCTCAATCGATAAATTGTAAGGTTGACTCTTTTACTCCATGTGGCACATGTCCATCCTGCAGAAGCATTGCAAGTCTCGAATTTCCCTATATTAATTTCATTTATCCATTGCCTCTCGGTAAAAATGAAACTTCGGGTGACGATCCATTTCAAAAGCTATCTCCAGATTCCATGGATGAGTTAAAATCCTCACTGGAAAAAAAAAATCCAATCCACATTTCAAAGTAAAACTAACTAAAGCTAATGACATCAAAGTAAATTCGATTCGGAAACTCAGAGTCGATTTATCTCAATCTTATTCAGAGATCCCAAAACGAGTTGTAATAATTTCTGAAGCTCATACTCTTAATCAAGAATCGCAAAATATGCTGCTGAAGACTCTTGAGGAATCATCAGTAAATGTTCTTTTTATATTGATTACCGATAAACCACATTTTTTATTATCTACTATTCTCTCAAGATGCTGGGAAATCAAGTTCAGTCCCATTAACGAAGCAGAAATTAAAAGTTATCTTCTAAAAACATTTCAAATCAAGGAGGAAGTTGCACTGCAATTTATCCAGATGTATTCTTCAAATATTTCAAATATTGTTGATGCTTTACTGAATGATCTTGAGCTCTATGATACTGAAATTATTTCTTTCTTTCGCCACATTTGGAAAACTGAGTTTTATTCAGCCATGCAATTAGTTCATGACTTCATAAACTCCAATGATAAGGCAAAAGCAGTGTTATTGTTGGAACGGTTTCAAGCTATGTGCAGCCAATTGCTTCAAGCCAAGATTAATAGTGGAAATCTTAGCAGCGAAATCGTAAATTTAGCTCGAACTCTTGATTCTGATGGAATAAACGAAATATCTAAATACTGTGTTGGTTCAGTTAAATTAATTTATTCGAATATTAATATGAATCTGATCTGGACAAATCTTTTTATCAAAATCAAAAAATCTTTTATCACTTAACAATTAAAAGAAGGGGAATTATATGTCTGAGGTTTTTATTTGTGAAGCACTGCGAACTCCAATAGGAAGTTTTCTTGGTGAACTATCTGCATTTTCTGCACCTGCATTAGCTTCCGAAGTTATTAAAGCGATACTTGAAAAAAGTTCTATCCCAAAAGAAAAAATTGATGAAGTAATTCTTGGAAATGTCCTTGGGACAGGAATCGGTCAAGCTCCGGCAAGACAAGCTGCGTTATTTGCAGGATTGCCAACATCAGTGGAATGTATGACGATCAATAAGGTCTGCGGTTCAGGTCTTAAATCGGTAATGTTGGCACATCAGGCTATAAAGTCTGGTGATGCTGGAGTAGTCATTGCTGGCGGCATGGAAAGTATGTCAAACGCACCATTTATAGTACATGGAATTAGAAACGGAGTAAAATTTGGGAATCAGACTTTATTTGATTCAATGATCTCAGATGGATTAACAGATCCATATAATAAAATTCATATGGGAAGCTGTGCAGAAAAGGTCGCTAAGGAGAAAAATATCACAAGGCAGATACAGGATGATTATGCCGTTGAAAGTTACAAAAGAGCCATTGCTGCTCAAGAAAAAAATCTATTTGAAGCTGAAATAGTTCCAATTGAAATTAAGGACAAATCGGGCAGCAAATTTGTGAAAGTTGATGAAGAGCCCAAAAAAGTTAAATTCGAAAAAATTCCGCAACTGAAATCAGTTTTTGAAAAAGATGGAACAATAACTGCAGCGAATGCCTCAAAACTAAATGACGGTGCATCAGCTTTGTTAATCGCCAGTCATGAAAAGTGCAAAGAACTAAGCCTAAAACCAAAAGTGAAAATTATCTCTCAAGCATCTGCAGCAATTGAGCCAATTAATTTTTCATTAGCTCCAATCAACTCCATCAAAAAAGCTCTTTCAAAGGCAAATCTCACAATTACTGACATAGATCTTTTCGAAATTAACGAAGCATTCGCTCTGGTAACAATTGCAGCCATGAACGAATTGAAAATTGATTCTTCAAAAGTCAATGTCAACGGAGGTGCGATTGCACTCGGACACCCGATTGGAGCATCTGGAGCAAGAATATTAACTACATTGATTCATGAGATGAAAAAAAGAAATTCAAAATACGGGCTAGCTTCACTTTGTATTGGCGGTGGAGAAGCATCAACATTAATAATTGAAAACATTCAATAGGGAGGAAATCATGGAAATAAAAAATATAGCTGTTATTGGTTCTGGAACAATGGGCAATGGAATTGCTCACGTATTCGCTCAAAATGATTATAAAGTAGATTTAATAGATCTATCTAAAGAACTATTAGATAAAGCCTTATCTACTATTACCTCAAATCTGGATAGAATGATAAAAAAAGAAACTATCTCTGAGAGTGACAAAACAAACACCTTAAAAAATATAAATTTGGTAGAAGGAATTGAAAAAGCTTCTAATTTGTATGACCTTGTCGTGGAAGCAGTCACCGAGGAAGAATCTATAAAGAAAAAAGTACTTCAGGCAATTGATGCTAAAATTGGAGAACATTGTATTTTAGCATCGAATACTTCATCTATTCCCATCACGTTATTAGCAGCATCTACAAAGCACCCGAAAAATTTTATTGGAATGCATTTTATGAATCCAGTTCCGATGATGAAACTTGTAGAAATTATTCGTGGTTATTCTACGTCATCTGAAACTTTTAGCAAGATAAATGAACTAACAATCAAAATTGGAAAGACTCCTGCAGAAGTTAATGACTATCCGGGATTTGTGTCTAATAGAGTCCTTATGCCCATGATCAATGAAGCTATATATTGCGTTTACGAAGGTGTCGCAAATGCAGAGAATATAGATCTAGTGATGAAACTCGGAATGAATCATCCAATGGGACCATTAAATTTAGCTGATTTTATCGGACTTGATGTTTGTTTATCAATAATGGATGTATTATATGAAGGATTCCGCGATCCTAAATATCGAGCTTGTCCATTATTACGAAAAATGGTAGCCGCCGGAAAGCTTGGAAGAAAATCTGGAGAAGGATTTTATAATTATAAGAAGCAATAGTTAATTGTCCTATAATGTATATTATGTAAACTTACATAGTTTCTAAAAAATACCCGTATAGAACAATAAATATACTATGCCTAGAATAATTAAAATATAAAATAGCATTCTGCTATTCTTCTTTCTTCGAGTATATTTTCCTCTCTGAAAGTTTATTCTTTTTCTTAGCTTGTGCTTATCTTCTTTCTCGGGATCATAATAGCGAGGTTGGTAATCATATCGCTTATGTTGAATTCTTTTAAAAAACATTTATTCAACTCCAGTTAGAAATTATTCTAAGTTTTTTCTGAAGTATTGAAATCTTCAACTCTTTAAGATTATTAGTTAGAATTTCGCCATCAGCATGAACATACAATGGGCTTTTAATCGAGACAGATAACTTACTGGATTTCCTATAAATTACCCTAAAACTATTAATGTGTTTTCCAATAATTGCACGAGGCAATAAATTAATAACTGCTTCAAGTTTATTTACTTTTTTTATCAGGCAGAAGTCCAACAAGCCATCATCAGCTTCAGCATCTGGAGTTAGGCGAAAGCCCCCACCTGCTGTTTTACCGATCCCTACAGCAAGCATAAAGGCGATATCTGAGTATTTGAAATCATCAGCATCTACAGTAAAATGTGTCATTTGATAACTAATTACATTCTTAAACACTGACAGAAGGTACAATGGTAAACCAGATATAAATGTGATTGATTGTGCTCCCGCAGCTACTGCGGCATCAAATCCGATTCCTATGCTGTTTGCAAATTTTGCAATTAGTTTTCTTCCATCTTGGTTTTCAATCTCAGCAAAACCAATGTCCAGATGAGATACATTATCCTTTAGTATAACTTCTAAGTTTTCCTCCAGACTTTTTTTCATCTTTAATGTCATTGCATAATCATTTCCAGATCCTGTTGGAATTATTCCGCAAATTACGTCGGTGATCGATTTTGAGTTAATTAAATCATGAGCCGTACCGTCACCTCCAACAATTATAAAACGATCAAAGATTTGCTTATTTTCTTCTATGATGGAATCGATGTGTCCGCGTGACACAGTTTTTAAAATTTTGTAATCAAGTTTATTATTATTTATCAACATTCGGAGAGTGTCGATTAATTTCCCGGTTTTACCCTTGCCTGCTATCGGATTTACAATAAAAAGATACTTTTTATTCACTTAGTACTCCAAGTTAGTTTGAAAATAGAGCATCGACAAAAGTTTTAGGATCGAAAGGTTGGAGATCTTCAATCCCCTCACCTACTCCGATGTAACGAACAGGAATTTTTTTGTCGTTGCAGATTTGAAAAATAATTCCTCCCTTTGCCGTACCATCAAGTTTCGTTAAAATAATACCTGTTGTATCAATAAATTTTGAGAACTCGTTAATCTGATGAATTGCATTTTGGCCTGTACTTGCATCGATTATTAAAAAAGTTTCATCTGCAGATCGATTTAATTTCTTGTATATAACATTTTGAATTTTCTTCAATTCCATCATCAACGGCGATTTTGTATGTAATCTGCCTGCAGTATCTACTAAAACTATATCAATCTTGTTTGTCTCGGCAAAAGATAAAGCTTCATAAACAACAGCACCTGGATCGGCTCCTTGTTTTTGCTGAACTATTCTCGCTCCTGATCTTTTCGCCCAAATCTCGAGTTGCTCGTTTGCAGCCGCCCTGAATGTATCGGCTGCTGCTATGATAACACTATAACCGTTTTTAATAAAATTATGTGATATTTTTCCGATTGAAGTTGTTTTCCCTGTCCCATTTACGCCTGCGATCAAAATTACAAATGGAGTTTTAACATTTTTCAAATTAAATTCTTGATAATTAAAATAATCTGATCCATTTTCGGCATCATTGAGGATTTTTAGTAATTCGTTTTTTACACTTTTGAAAAATAAATCATTAACATTTTTAAAATTGTCTTTGGCATTCGATAAGATTCGTTCTGTGGCTCCCACTCCAACATCGGCAGAAAGCAGGGCTTCCTCTATTTTCTCAAAAGTTTGATCATCGATTGATGGAGAAATCCTGATGATCTCTTCAATTTTCGAAATTAGAGAATTTTTTGTTTTAGTAAGACCGCCTTTCAGTTTATCAAAGCTAATTTTTGAGAGGAAGTTCATTCAATATTATGTTTTGTATAAAAATAATTTGTTCTTGCATAAACCACTAAACTAATTACAACAAAGATCGATGTCAGAATAATAAATCCATCAAAGATTAAGTTTCCTGTTTCAATTCCAAACAACGCAAGAAGAAATGAAACACCTGTCATTGTAACGGTAAATTTTCCAATAAAATTTGATGCTGCGACTTTATCCACTTTACTCATGAATAATAAACTGAATAATATTATAATTAAATCTCTCGATATCACAAGGGCTGCAAACCATGTTGGAATGGCTCCATTCAGTACTAAGCCTATTCCAAAAACTGCAACTATTAATTTATCAGCAAGTGGATCAAGTATTTTACCGAGTTCAGTGATTTCATTGAATCTCCTTGCAAGATAACCATCTAAATTATCGAGCAAGGCAGCAATAATACCTATTAAAATCAAAGGAATTCGATTAATTTCAAAATCTTGAAATAAAATAATTGAAGGTATTAAAAGTAAAATTCTAGCAGAGCTAATTAAATTTGGTATTTTTATAAATTCAGAAAAATTAATTTTTACCATATTTGAATATTCTAAACTTCATGTTCGTTTTTTTTGAAATTCTCGTCAACTGGAATTGGGTAATCACCATTGAAACAAGCTGTGCAATAATATTCAGGTGATTGCTCCGGCACCGAGTTCAACATTCCTTGAAATGATAAATATTGAAGTGTGTTGACTTCGATTTCTTCTTTAATTAAAGTAATGTCACCATTAAATTGATTTGCAACGAGTTCCTCCCGACTAGGAAAGTCCATTCCGTAATGACATGGATACAAGATCGGAGGTGAAGAAATCCTTAAATGAATTTTTTCAGGTCCTGCTTCTCGAAGCAATTTAACTAACATCTTTGAGGTCGTTCCTCTCACAATTGAATCGTCTACTACAACAACTTCTTGATTTTGCAGTACACCTTTAACTGTATTGAATTTAATTCTTGTTGCCAACTCTCGCTTATCTTGACCAGGCTGAATGAATGTCCTCCCTACATAATGACTTCTAATCAATCCTATCTCTAGTTTTGAATCAATTCCCTGTTTCCGTAACTGAGATTGATAACCTATTGCAATCGTATTTGATGAATCTGGCACACTTATTACGGATACTTTTTCATCTTTTGCCACTACAGGACTTTCAAGGGCTAAATTCTTCCCAAGTTTTCTTCGGACTTTATCAACATTTTCACCAAAGATTGCACTATCTGGTCGCGAGAAATAAATAAATTCAAAAATACATTTCTTCGGAAGATCAGAAATTTCATCAAGCCAAAAGCTTTCCACTTGTCTTGATTTAACTGAGTCATGATTTATAACTAGAATTTCGCCAGGTTGCACATCTCGGATGGATTTGGCTCCAATCAAATCGAATGCACAAGTTTCTGAAGCTACTACATAGGAGTTGTCAAGCTCACCTAAAACTAATGGCCGAATGCCGTATCCATCTCTTGCAGCAATCAAAGCATTATCAGTCAGAATGACCAAAGAGAAAGCACCTTTAATTTTATCAAGAGCATCTTTAATCTGAGCAATCTGCGTTTCTTTCTGGCTTCTCGAGATAAGATGAAGAATTACTTCAGTATCACTTGATGATCTAAAGATTGAGCCGCTGTCTTCTAATTCTTTTCTCAATGATTTGGCATTTGTGAGGTTACCATTATGTGAAACTGCTAAATTCCCGAGTTTGTATTTAACATTGAATGGCTGAATATTTTCAAGGTAATCAGAACCTGTGGTAGAATAACGATTATGTCCAATCGACGAGTTTCCAACTAAATTCGATTTGAAAATTTTTTCATCATGAAAAACTTCTGAGACTAATCCTCTCCCATTAATCGAGTGAAATACTTTACGTGAATCAGAAAGACTTTCGCACGATGTGATACCACAAGCTTCTTGACCTCGGTGCTGAAGTGCTAGCAATCCGTAGTAAGTCAGTGTTGCAGAAAGTTGGGTGCCAAAAACACCAAAAATTCCGCAGTTACTTTTTGGTTTATCAAGATCTAAATCACTATAATGCATTCTGGAAAAAATTGGTTAGATTGATCGTAGTCGGAACGGCGGGATTTGAACCCGCGACCCCCACTACCCCAAAGTGGTGCGCTAGCCGGGCTGCGCCACGTTCCGCTATAATTTTATATAGATATCTTGAAGTAATTCCTTTACGTCTCTTAAATCATTAATGATATTTGAATCAGTAATTTTATTGACTGTCTCTTCACCTGAAATGCCTGCTTCGACCTGATCTTCGAGCAATCTCTCACCCTCTTCTGGATTGTAGGTTGTCAATATTTGTTTTGCACCATCAATTGTATATTTTTCATCTCGGAGAAGCTTTTTAACAAAAAGTATAAGTTGAATATCTCTGTTTGTATAAATGCGGTTACCGGCGCGATTCTTCTGAGGTTTAAGTTGTTCGAATTCGTTTTCCCAGTACCTTAATACATACTGTTCTAAACCGGTTATTTTACTTACTTCGCTAATTGAATAATATAACTTCTTGATTGATAAGTCTTTCATAGACTTCCTTAAAAAATCACATCAAATATACAAAATAAAATTCCATTATCAAATGTACTGTAATTATGATCTCACATTGGTTATCAATAGATTCTAACGTGATATATACACAGTATTAAACTAAACAAGTATTGATTTTAGTAATGGGAGCATTTGTTATGCTGTTTCATCGGTTTTCACAATTGAAAACTCGATTCAATTTTCTTCAATCATTTCACGGATTTTTGGATTAACGTAAATATCCTCTATACCGATTTCCTTTAGAGCCAGGGCGAGAACATTTGCTTTTCTTTTTTGTGATGCACTTTTATTGATCACAATTACCTTTTCGGTTTTTAAAACACAATATCCTCCATTAAAATCCCCCTTTTCGAATCGAATCCTAATACCCTGCGTATCAGCAACAGCTCTTAATTCTTGAATTAGAGCTTCATATTCTTTTTCTTTGGCTCTTATCATTGCGGACGTTTAAGGGGTTGAAAAATAGCTAACCAAATTGTAGTAAAATATGCAAAGAATGAAATTGCAGGAAGTCCGCTTAATGCTCCGACACGTTGAATCAATAAACTCATCCCTTGATTCAAATCAAAACCTTGCTTGTGCACCAATAAAACAAATTGAAAGTCTATATTCATTAAGAAAATTTCTACCGGTAAAAAAATACCAAAAATAACTGTACACATAAAAAACCAGCCATTCTCCTTAAAACTGATCTTTGAATCGATAATCAACATTATATAAAAAATTATAAACAAAATGTATGCAGCAAGTATATAAACTGTTACTCCACCAATTATCAAAAGAGTTTGGGCAATTGATTCATAGGTTAATTCTGACCTAACGATTAATGAGAACGGCTCAAATAAGCGATATGCGATTATTCCTTTGTAAATTGTACCGCCAAGCCAGAAAAATCCTGACATTATCAATGCGAAGAAAAAAAATTTTGTCCTAAGTTTCTTTATCTCCATGATAATACAACTTAATACATGAATAAAAATTTATCAAGAACAAATAATCAAATGTTTATCCTAATATTGGGCAATCTAAAAAGTGTTTTACAAAAAATAATCCAAAAAAAAATTAAATTATTCGGATAACTTTCAGTTAAATAGTTCTTTATAGCTTTTATGTCATTTACTTTTTATAATAAGTGAATATATTTTTCAATCAAAAAAAATCTCTACTCCGAAAAATACTATGCAAATCAAATATTTAAATTCTGAGTGTAAGTTGGTTTAAGCCAATTCTGATCATCTTTGTTCGGAAAATCGATCGTGTAATGCAAACCACGTGATTCTTTACGTGTAAGCGCAGATTTCGCAATAAGATATGCTGTATCAATTAAATTCCTTAATTCTAGAATTTCTTCAGACAAAGTCGAAATGTTGTACATGTTTTTTGTCTCTTCATAAATTATGTGGCATCTTCGAAGTGCCCGATTTAATCGCTCGGTTGAACGAACGATTCCGACATATTCCCATAAAATTTCTCGTATCTCTCTCCTGCTTTGAGAGATAAGGACCTTTTCCTCAGTCGATGTCTCTGCTGTATCCACCCATTCGGGAATTTCAGTGGGAATTTTGGAAAGAGATTTTTGAATTATTTCCTTACACCCAAGTGCCGAGTTTTTTGAAAACACAAGTGCTTCGAGTAGCGAATTACTGGCAAGCCGATTTGCTCCATGCACACCAGTCATTGAAACTTCACCTGAAGCAAATAAATTTTCTATTGAAGTATGTCCATTTAAATCAGTTACTACCCCACCGCACGCATAATGTGCTGCTGGAATTACCGGAATATAATCCTTTGTTATATCAATATTTTTTTCCAAACACTTAGAGTAAATATGAGGGAAATGATTTATGATTTCGTCTTTAGATTTGAAATTTAAATCGAGATAAACGAAATTGTCACCACTCTTTTTTAGCTCTTTATCGATGGCTCTCGCAACGATATCTCGTGGAGCAAGTTCTTTTCGATTATCATAATTGTTCATAAATTCTTCACCAGATTTTAACCTGAGCTTAGCACCGAATCCGCGGACAGCTTCACTTATTAAAAAACAGGGTTTCGTGCTCCGATTGTCAAAACCTTGTTCGTACAATGCTGTCGGATGAAACTGAATAAACTCCATATTTGCCATTAATGCACCTGCACGAAATGCCATTGCAAAACCGTCACCGGTTGCGATTGCAGGATTTGTTGTATGCAAATATGCTTGTCCTAAACCTCCAGTTGAGAGCAAAGTGCATTTTGCGACAAATGTATGGACAGCAGAATTTTCAACATCATAAACATAAGCACCCCAGCAATGACGCTTGCTAGACAATGTTCGGTAAGGACTTAGAAGATTATGTTCAGTAATCAAATCAATTGCAATATGATTTTCAAAAAGTTGAATATTTTTAATTTCAGAAATATGTCTAAGTAAGGCTTGTTCAACTTCCCGCCCAGTGAGGTCTTTTGCATGTGCGATTCTGCTGATTGAATGTCCTCCTTCTTTTGCAAGGTGAAGATTTCCGTTCGATGTTCTTGAAAATTGTGTACCGAAATCAATTAACTTTTGAATTTCAGATGGGCCTTCTTTTACGATCAATTCAACTGCTTCTCGATTGCAGATTCCATCTCCAGCACTTAGAGTATCTTCAATGTGTAATTCCGCCCTGTCTTCTTTTGAAAGAACTGAAGCAATCCCACCTTGAGCATAGTTGGTATTAGATTCCGCTCTGTCTTTTTTGGTAACTATACAAACTTCAGCAAATTTGGACGCTTCTATTGCGAATCTTAAACCGGCAATACCACTTCCGATAACGAGTATATCAGTTTCAAATTTCATTCTACAATAAATATTTTAATACGAAAAAACTTCCGATAAGTAAAACAAAAAATACAAGGGCTAGTTTATCAAAATATTTTTCAATATAAATTTTTATTTTTGGCCCAATCCAAAAAATTAAACCTGCAACTAAAAAGAACCGTCCAGCACGTCCTACTAGCGAGGCAAAAGTTAATGTCCACAAATCGATAGTTAAATTAAAACCTGCAAGAATCGTAAACACTTTATAAGGAATCGGCGTAAATCCAGCTGTAACAATTGCAAGGAATCCGTTTTCCTGATATTTACTTAACACGTAATTTATCTCATTTTCAACACCATAGAATTTAATTATTCCAATCCCAATTGTATCATAAAAAACATAACCAATTAAATAACCTAAATAAGCACCCAATACTGAACCAATCGTACAGTAAAAAGCATATATAAAGCTCCGTGATGGTTTGCTCAAAGCTAACACAATTAACAATGCATCTGGTGGAATAGGAAAAAACGATGATTCAATAAATGCGAAGAAAAATAACGCTGCCGTTGCATAAGGTTTTTCCGCAAAACTTTCTACCCAGGCTTTTAAATCGTAAAGTTTTGTTTTTAAGTACGTGTATACGTTTGATGACTTTATTTCCATACTATTTACAATTTTCCTTTCAAGAACATGAGTTAGTAGTTATCTAGCTTAACGCAACTCCTATCAGCAATTACCTCGCCGAAATTAGGAACATAATACAATTTAATTTTTTTTATAACTTCAGAATTATCCTATCTGGGGATTTAGGTAATTGGGGATCTGAATGTTTTTCATAGTTAATAATCCGAATTCTGCATGCAGTAAGCTTGGTATACAATTTACGAGCATAGCGACCGTTGCAGTATCACCAAAGACTCCGTTCTCGACAATAACATTTAACTTTGGAGTTCCGTCTACAATGATTTTATCGAAAGATTTATACAGATCAACTCTCATCTGAAGATCGAGACTGATTAATTTTTGTTTTCCATAAAACCCTTGAACAACATGATTCATTCCACACACTTTCCCTTTGTCTATTTGGAAGTATTTTGTTGTGAAGTTTTTTGAAGCGAGTATTGGAGTAATTTTCTCCTTATAAGAAGAAATATTCATTCGCAATCCGTCAGCAATCAATTGGGCAGATTCAAGTAAACCGACATGACCAAGCTTCTTTACTTTTACCATCTGATTAAACTCAGATTTTGTTTTTCCAAGTCCCATTTTCGCTTGCAATGGTTTACGTCTTTTATTCAAATCAACAACCCGCTCTGCTTTAATAGTTTTTACATTTGAACACACGCTCGTAAAAAACAATGGTGCAATATCCATTATGAATCCCGGATTTACCCCTGTTCCAAGTATATGGACAAATTTTTCTTTCGCCTTTTTATCTATGTCTTCAGCTAATGCTGGATTCGAGATAAATGGATACAGCAATTCCTCACAGCTTGATATTATACTGACTTTATTCTCAATACATGTGAATAAATCTTCCTTTACTGATTCAAGTCTGCTGCCAGAAGTCAAGATTGCAACTTCAGGATGAAACTTGTGTAAAGCAGAGCTAAGATTCTCAACAATTGGAATATTCAATTTCTTCTTTGCTCCAATAAACTTTCCTAAATCTTTGCCAAACTTCTTTGAATCGATATCAACAACAGCTAATAGATTTAAAGATTTTTTTTGAAGGACCAATTTACAGGTTTCAACTCCTATTGGTCCCAACCCTACGAGTATGATTTTTATTCTATTCGGCATACTAAACCACCATAATTAATGAAAAAAAATGTTTTGATAAGAAAAATAAAATTGGAATTATTAAAATGGCAGATAAAGTGACGATTACGGACATTCGAATTGATTGTAAATAAATTTTAAATCCGATGAAGGAAAATATTAGAAAAAGAGCTAACACCAAAATCTCAAGCCCTGCAATGATGTAAGCCGGAATTGGCTTAATATCAAATGGCGATGGATTGCCGGAAAATAAAAAAGGCCCGAATAATACCAACTCTATAGTCAGTAAAACAAAAATGCTCAAAGAAAATATAGATGAGGCATATACAATCACTGATAGATAATTTTTTCTAAACAAATTTTGCAAAAATAATTTGTTAATCACTGTTCTTATGAATTCTAAATATATAAACATAATGATGCACAAAATAACCATTAAAGCAAGCAGAGCTCCCCAGAACAAACTAAACGAGATCTCTAAATCATAAATTGAACCTAAAACAAAAAGAAGTGATGCAAATTTTAAATTCAATAAAATAAAAAGAGGTATTAAAAAATTCTTATTATTTGCATAGAGAATTTGTTTAAATGCGTTCTCAGTATCAAATAACATTTGATAAAGCACTGACCAAAAATCAATGTTAGAAACTTTAGCACGTAAAACATTTGAGCAGCTTGAGCATTTGTATGCTTCAAAATAATTTTCTGAACTGCAAGATTTACAAATAACTTTATTCAAAAAATTTCACTCCCCTTCAATTGTGATTAATGGTGCATTTTTGTTAATTGTAGCACCAAGCTCAACATTTATCTGCTTCACAACCCCATCAATGGGTGATTTTAGCTCGTTTTCCATCTTCATTGCTTCTAGAATTAGTAGGCTTTCGCCAACTTGAATTTCCTGTCCGACCACAACTTTCAGTTTTGATATTAATCCGGGCATCGGAGCCTTGATAATTGCGTTCTTCTGATTTAAGTGATCTTCGCTCATCTTTTCGAAAACTTCACCGTAATAATTATGAATTTCGAATGGTAAAATATTCCCATTGAAATATGCACGTGATGAACCATTTACAATCGGTTCAACATTGATTTCGTAAATATGATCTCCATCGGAAACTTGATACAAATTTTCTGATAGAGGTATGATTTCCAGAGCATTATTATTTTTCTCCTCTATTACAGAGTGTTCATAATTCGGATATGTTATTTTGTATTTCAATCCTCAAACCTTCGTTTTATCCAATTCGATTTTACTGTAAAAGAATTGGAGGTATTCTTTTGAGCAGAATTACGTTTAGAATTACAATAACTTATCGTCTTCGAGACAAGGTCTAAAATCTTCTCATCACCTTTAATCCAATGACCGTTTCCATTTTCCTGAAATTTATTCGAGAGGTACTGTGTGTCAAATTTATTCTCAATAAACTCTGGCTCATTTAAAATCCATAAACATAGAGGAATGTTAGTCACTAAACCTACAATTTGTATCTCACGCAGCACTCTTTCCATTCTTGCGATTGCTTCATTTCTATTAATCCCCCACGTCACTACTTTTGCTAAAATGGGATCATAATATATTGGAACCTCGCTTCCCATGTCGATCCCGCTGTCAATCCGCACTCCGAATCCACCCGATACCCGGTAGTGAGAAATTTTTCCAAACGAGGGCATAAAGTTATTAAAAGGATCCTCAGCATAAATACGAACTTCAATACTTGATCCATTGATTTTTAATTGGTCTTGAGTAAAAGAAAGTTTTTCACCAGCAGCTATCTTAATTTGTTCACGTACGATATCGATACCTGTTATGAATTCGGTAACTGGATGTTCAACTTGAACTCGCGTGTTCATCTCTAAGAAATAAAAATTCTTATCGCTATCAACTAAAAATTCTATCGTTCCTGCATTTGTATAATTACAAGCTTTTGCAGCTTGTATTGCAGACAATGTAATTTTTTTTCTAAGTTCATCATCAACAGTTGGTGATGGGGCTTCTTCAATAATTTTCTGATGCCTCCTTTGGATGGAGCATTCCCTTTCAAACAAATGGACATAATTTCCAAAATGATCCGCAATTATCTGAATTTCAATGTGTTTTGGATTCGTCAGATATTTTTCTACATATACATTTTTATCTTTGAATGATTTTTCTGCTTCGCTCTGAGCCATCTCAAAACTTGAGTATAGTTCTGACTCATCATGCACTACTCTCATCCCTTTACCACCACCGCCAGAAGTTGCTTTGAGTAGAATCGGATAACCAATTGAATTAACAATAGATTTTAATTCATCCTTAGATTGAATTGGATCCTTAGTTCCGGGAACAACTGGAACATTGTGCTTTATCATCAAATCTCTTGCAGATGCTTTATTTCCCATTAGTCGTACTGAATCAGCTGAAGGACCTATAAAAACTAAATCTCGATCACAAACGTATTTAATAAAGTCAGGATTTTCTGATAGAAATCCATATCCGGGATGAATCGCCTCGCAATTGGAGATCTTAGCGGCATCAACTATTTGCTCAAAGTTTAAATACGAATCTTTAGATTGACTTGCTCCAATATGAATTGCCTCTCCTGCAAGTCGAACATGCAAAGAGTTTTTATCAGCGTCTGAATAAACCGCAACTGGTTGAATACCAAGATCTTTACAAGCTCGAATGATGCGTATTGCGATCTCGCCCCTATTTGCAATTAAGATCTTTTTGAACATACACTACAAAAATATGAAAACTGATATTAAATAAAACTGTTAATATTTTATTTTGAAATATGTTATAACTATTCTTTCAATTTCACTATAGTAATCCCATCTCCTCCTTGCTCTATTGGAGCTGGGTTAAATGATTCAACAAAAGGATGTTTTGTTAACCATTCTTTTACAAAATTTTTAAGAATACCATCTCCCTTTCCATGCAGGATCTCAAGTAGTATTAGACCTGAAACGGAAGCATTGTCAATAAAATTAAGCACTTCTCTTTCCGCATCAACTGTTCGTTGTCCTCGAATGTCGAGTCTCATGGGAATAATTTCATTCCGTAAGTTGAATACTTTAGATGTTATTTCTAGTTCCTTTTCAACATTGATTTTAACCAGCGTATTTAATTTTGTTTTTACTTTAAGATTACCAATTAAAAGTTGAACAAAATTTTTCCGCTCATCTATTTCAATAACCCTCCCTTTAATATTTTTTTCCTTCGAGATAACAAAATCGCCGACTGAAATAGAACCTGCTTCAATAGGAATTGATGATTCTACTATTTGTGCTTCAATATCATTTTTTACGGTTTTAATCTGCTCCCGATATTGATGGATTACATTTGAATCTGCCTTCGATTCTTTGATTGATTTTACTGTTTTCTCGATAAGAGAATTTGCAGACTTCACTATTGTAAGAGCCTCTTCCAAAGCTTTTTGTTTTATTTCAGATTTAGTTGCCTTAACTTCATTTAGTTTTTGATTGAATTCATTAATTAATTTATCTAGTTGGATTTTCTCTGCCTTCACTTCTTCAAGCAGTTTAGAATAAACTTGCAATTTTTGATGCAGTGATGAAATGTATTGTTCAATTTCGGCAGCATTTTTCTCACGGAAACTTTTTGAGGTATGAATTATTTCATCAGGAAAATTGAGTCGTTCTGAAATTTCAAATGCATAACTGCTTCCCGGAATTCCTTGTATGAACTTATAAGTTGGCTCGAGATTTTTTGCATTAAACTCCATTGATGCATTAATCGCATTTGAATGATTTGCTGCAAATAATTTCAAGTAGCTGTGGTGTGTAGTAACAATTATAAAAGAACCTTTTTCGATCAAAAGTTTTAAAATCCCCGCAGCGAGAGAAACACCTTCGCTTGGGTCTGTTCCGGTACCGATCTCATCCAATAGCACAAGTGATTCGTCATTTGACGAATTATAAATCTCTTTAATACTCTTAAGATGCGAGCCGAAAGTACTGATGTCATTATCAATTGATTGCTCATCACCAATATCGATCTGGATATTTTTGAAAAAAGGTATCGTCGAATCAGCTTGCATGGGAACATGGTAACCGTATCTTGCAAGATGAGATATCACGCCAATTGCTTTCATCAAAACAGTCTTCCCTCCTGCATTTGGACCTGAAATGACCATACATTTTATTGTCTCATCGAGTTTAAGATTAAACGGAACTGTTTTTTGGTAACCTATGGTTTGAATTAGAAGCGGATGTCGGCATTCAAGGAGTTCAAATGAGTGATCATTTGAAAAATTGACTTTCGTACCGCGTACTTCGATGGAGTATTTTGCCTTTGCAAAAATCGAATCAAACTTTGCGATCAATTTGAGCGATTCGACTAATTGTGTTGCAATCTTACTTACTTCGGTAGTCAATAAATGCAATATTCTCGAAATCTCTCTTTTCTCTTCAAAGTGAAGTGATAGAAGCTCATTGTTCAGTTCAAGAGTTTCTTCCGGTTCAATGTATGTAGTCAACCCAGTTGCAGATTCAGAGTGTATAAAACCTTTAACTTGTCTTTTGTATTCAGTTTTCACCGGAATGACAATTCTTCCATCACGGATTGTCATTAGTTCTTCCTGAACAAGTCCTTTCTCAGCAAATGTTTTTAAAAGTTTATCAGCAACTTTTCTCAAATAGTCACTTTGCTGTTTGATTTCTGCGCGAATTCGTCTTAGCTCCGGACCTGCATTATCTTTTATTTCGCCATAATCATCGATTACGTCATTTATTCTTTTTTCGAGAAGTTTATCGACAATTAATTCTTCAGATAGCTGGCGAAGATTTTCGAGATTCAAATTATTCTCTGAAAAAGTGTTTTTTATTATGCGGGAATTACGAAGCAGATCATTTATTTTTAAAAAGTCCTTTGCATTTAGTATAAAACCCTCAATCCGCGATTTAACAATTTGCTCTGTTAAATCCGGTAAAAATAGAATTTCAAGATCGGAAGATAATTCAAAGTATCTTTTCGCTTCATCAGTTAAGGTTTGATATAGTTCTGCTTCAGCTAACGAATTCGCTATAAAATCATTTTCAATTAAATTTGCGCCAACTTCAGTGGAAGCATACTTTTTTACGTGAGAAAAAATCTTAGGAAGATCTAATTTTTCAATACTCTTTAGCATGAGTAAGAATGGAATCTTTTTTTCTGTTTACTTCTCTAATTAGATCAAAAAATTCTTTTGTGCTTGGAAATGCTTTTTCAATAACTTTGAATGTATTTGGGATTAAAGAAAAAGTAAAATTATATAAATGAGATTGTACCCTACTCTCCTTATCTGGAAAACTAAAAAGATTCAGGAAGATAAAAAGAGCACTCAGTATTAACCAAATTTGGAACACACCAACAATGCCGCCTAAGAACTTATTAATCAGACTAATAACACCATCTCTTGGTTTAAGTAATCTTGAAAGGAGCGATGCGACAAGAAAACTAACAACAAAAATCAAGATGAACGAAACAATCATCGCTGGCAATGCATCAAGCGATGTAATTTGCATGACTATTTTTTTCACATCATGAGAAAAAGTGATTGAAATAAATATTGCTGCAATCAGTGCAGCTAAGCTGATTACTTTTTTAATCAATCCATCTTTTAAGCCAAGAAGAAAACCAATGATCACAAAAATGATTACAGCGTAATCAATGTAATTATGCATTTGCTGAGAGCTTTAATTTTACAATTTCATTTACGATTTTGCCGTCTGCTCTGCCTTTCAGTTCGGTCATTGCTGGTCCCATCACTTTCCCAAGATCACTCATACTTTTTGCATTAACCAGAGTAATTAACTTATTAATGATCTCTTCAATTTCCTCCCTCGAGAGTTGTTTCGGAAGAAAAGTCTGAATGATCTCAAGTTCTTTAGTCTCTTTTTCGGACAAATCATTTCTGCCGGCCTTCGAGTATTGCTCGGCTGCGTCTTTTCTTTTTTTCACAAGGGAAGTGAGAATCGAAATTTCATCGTCGGTAGTCATTTCACGATCCACACCGCTTTTCTCAAATTCGATGATTGAAGCTCTGATTGATCTTAATGTCTCAAGTCGCAATTTATCTCCTGATTTCATTGCTTCTTTTATTTGTAAACTGATAGATTCTTTTAACATTAAACTCCTATAAATAAAAAAAGGCAGGAATTAAAATAATAACGCCTGCCTTAAAAATAATTCACAGTAAAGCTACATTTTTTTAATTGAAGAATAGTTTATTCTCAAACAATAAGCTTTACGTAATTCTTGCTGAATATCGGTCACCAAACCCATTTTTGAAGTCTTATCGATTCTTAGAGAAACGATAATTGTCGGTAAATCTACACGTTTGTTGTACATGATTCTTTGAACTTGATCGACTGTTACGATATTGTCATCAATCTGCATTCTTCCATCTCTACCAACCCAGATGTATGAAACAACGCGCTTATTTTCAATCTTTTCAATAGCACGAGCTTCGGGCAAACGATACTGCACTTTTACATCATGCTCTCTGAGTGTCGTAGTTACCATGAAGAATAACAATAGCATAAAAACAATGTCTGGAAGTGATGCAGTAGGAATCTGCTGTTTTGTTTTTGCTAGTTTCTTTTCAAATTTCATTTTCTTGACCTTAAAATTTTATTTTACAACCTCAGGTTCTGCAATTGATATGATAATAGGTATCCTCTCTTTTACATCGATAGATTGCTCTTCATCAAGATTGATAACCTTTCTACCATACTTTTGAAATGAATATTCTTCACGAACTTCAAAATAAGATTCTTTCACTTGATCTAGAGCTTGTATATAGAGATTGTAATTAGTTTTACTGTCTGTCTTAACTGAGACAATTAGTTTTTTATTGTTTGGCAAATCAATTTTACTTCTTATCCTTACCTTAAGCTTTTCACCGATTTGAGCTAATGTGACTACTTCATCACTAAGCAGAATATCACCGTTTTCATTTATAAGCAAAGTTGCGAGTCGGTCTTTAGAGATCTCGGCTTGAATTTGTTCTTCAGGAGGTACAAATTCGGGTAACGTTAAACCGATACCTGTGTCCACGTCAATCGTCGTAGCAACCAAGAAGAAAAGCAAAAGTAAAAATGCAATATCAGCCATGGAGCTGGTTGGAATCTCAGCTTCTGGTGTTTTCTTTTTTCTAATTTGAGGCATTAAAAATTCCTGCGCTAAATTTACTTAGTTTACTTTTTTTGTTTGTAAGAGACTAAAGTGTCAATTAATTCGACTGAGCTCTCTTCCATTTCAACGACAATTTTATCAATTCGAGAAACAAAATAGTTGTATAAAACCTGTAGGATCATAGCTACTACTAGACCAAAAAGTGTGGTGAGCAATGCAACTGCGATACCACCAGCAACAATACTTGGTGAAATCTGATTTGCTTCTTTAATAGCGTCAAAAGCTTCAATCATACCTTGAACTGTTCCGGTGAATCCTAACATCGGGGCGATACTGATAAACGTAGAAATCCAAATTAATCCTCTCTCGAGGAATGACATTTCAATTCCACCGTAGGCAACTATTGCTTTCTCAGCAGCTTCGATTCCTTCATCGGATCTTAAAAGACCAGCATGAAAAACACTTGCAATTGGACCGCGGGTATTGGCGCAATAATCCTTTGCTCCTTCAATTCCTCCGTCGTCCATAGCTTTTTTAACACCAACCAAGAAATTTTTGGTGTTAATGTTTGCTCTCGTCAATGTCCAAAATCTTTCAATCGAGAAAGCCAATCCTAAAATCAAGCAAGCTAAAATTGGGTGCATGAATAAGCCGCCAGCATTATATTTTTCTGTTAGCCAGTTAAGCATACCGGTATCAGATGCTTGCGCTATGATTGCATTTATAAATCCAAAAATTCCAGAATATTCCATTTAAATTTACCTCCTAAAGATTGATAAATTATTATTGTTCAACATAGTTTAAATCGGTACAATTTTAAGACTTTGACATACGAAAGTCAATTGATTTTTCCCTTTCTTTTGAAGAATTCCGCCGAAAAAATTATTCAATTACTTTCAAACGAATTCCAACTGGAAAGTGATCGCTAAATCCGCCGAGATATCGGCCCGAACCAAAAGTTGGATACGGAGCACCTGCATATTTACCCTGACGAGTTGTATTCAAATCATTACTTAATATTTCAAAAGAATTGCATACATAATCGAACTTTTTATTATCCAACAATCCTTTTGAAACTATTATTTGGTCCAACATATTGAATTGCCCTTGATGAAAATATGTGCCTTTTTCCTGCTTAAATAAACTTTGAGAAAGATTATATAAATTTGATCCATACTCCGTTGACATATTACCACAATCAAAGTCCACAGCTAATAATGAAACCAAGATTGAATTATTATAAGGCATGTCATTAAAATCCCCCATAATAATAATGTTCGCTGTCTGATCTTTTGATAGAACTTCATCAACATTTTTTCTTAATATTGTTGCAGCTTTTATTCTGCGAGGTTCACTTTCAATTTCCCCACCACGTCTTGATGGCCAATGATTAACGAAAAAATGGAAAAACTCACTATCGATTTTTAATTTTGAATATAAAATATCGCGAGTCATCCCTTCTATGGGTACATTAATTGCAGTCGCATCAATAAATTCTATTCGATCTTTTTTATACAATAATGCAACATCAATACCGCGGGAATCAGGAGAATCAAAATGAATAATTTCGAATTCTAAATCTCTTAAATACCTTGAAGCCATTAGTTCGATCACACTTCGATTTTCAATTTCACAAACTCCCAAAATATCGGGTCCCTGACCTTCATTCATGCTTCGAATTATTTTTGAAAGATTACTGAGCTTTTTGTCGAATTTCTCCTCATCCCATCTCAATTGGTTATTTGGTAAATATTCGTCATCCCCCATGTTATTTGGATCATCAATTGTATCGAAAAGATTCTCCAAATTCCAAAATGCTACATAATAATTCGTCTGAGAACTGCAACTCTGGAACATTAATACCGATAATAAGAACGAAAGAAGAATTTTAATTTTCATAATTTTGAATTATCACTTTATTTTTTCGAGTTAATTTAAAATAACACTTATGTTCAAGAATTGGAAAATATTTTTATTTGTATTGTTGTTAATTACTAACGCAGCAAATTCGCAAAATCAAAAATATGATTTCTGGAGGATTGATGGAGCACTAAGAGGTGCAAACGTGCATCCTTATAAACATTTTTCATCATATTCAATGCGTGAACCAATTTCACTTCAAGATATTATGGAGTTAAAAAATTTGGGGGCTAATTTATTAGTCGCAAACTACCCGGGCGTGTTTACTTATTTTTCTCCGTATGAAATCGATTCACTTCATTTAATGAATTTGGACTCGATTGTTAGTTACTCAAGAGAGTGCAGATTGAATCTCGTAATTTCATTGCGCAGCGGCCCAGGAAGATCACTTCAAGTTTTTGACAACGACGGCAGAGAAGATGAACTGCTTTTTCACGATTCATTTGCAATGGGTAAGTATATCGAAATGTGTGAATTCATTGCTGACCGATATAAGAAAAACGACCACATAATTGGGTATAATTTTATTTTAGAACCCCATGCCGATTATCCTGTTTACTTACCTCCAGTTTTTGATTCAACTTATTTTAAGTTCGTCGATGAACTCATTTCTCGGATCAGGAAAGTTGATTCTGTAACACCAATAATTATTCAGCCGCTTGGGTGGGCTTATCCGGATAGATTTTTTTCAATGAAAGTCCTTAACGATCCATTTTTGGTTTATTCATGTAATATGTATTTCCCTCACCAATTCACAAATGAGTTAAATGATTCCGTTTACCCTGGCAGCTATTATTATCGTGATTCACTTGTTCAAATTGATTCATCAATCTTTAAAGATTTATTCTATAATGTGATTCAATTTAAAAAAGTTAATGATGTACCAATTTTTATTAACGAATATGGCGGACGGAGATTTAAAAAAGGATTCTTAAATTATCTTAAAGATCTGCATTCGCTCTTTATTTCGGAAGGATTTCACTTCGCATTTTACATTTGGAAGAGTGAATGGGGTGATGTGAATGGTGAATCATTTGGTGATTACAATTACCTTAAAGGTCCGGATGGGAATTCAATTAATGAGAACCATGAGAATGAGTTGATGGATGAGTTCAAGCGGATTTGGTTTAAAGAATAGTTAAGATTCAATTACACAAACTGCTACAACATAATTGTCTGAGTGTGAAATAGATAACATAATTTTTTCTTTGATCTTTCTCTTTGTTCTGATACTTGGTTTCCCCTTCGCATCTCGCACAATCTCAATTTCTCTTAAAATAAATTCCTTACCAAGACCAGTTCCTATAGCTTTACTAAATGCTTCTTTGGCAGCAAACCTTGCAGCAAAATGTTGCGAAGGTTTTGCTTTTGAGTTACAGTACTTCACTTCTTCATCTGTAAAAACTTTATTGTAGAATCTTTCACCATATCTTTCAATAATTTCTGAAACACGCTGAACTTCGATTATATCTACACCGACACCGATTACCATATTCAAAATCCCTCTGCCAATCCGTTACCACGGCGGTCGGTTGCTCCCAAAATAAAATTATTTTTTTGATCAATCATGATCCCTTCTAATCTTCCCATGCTAGTGCGCGGTTGAAAAACGTGTCCCCTCTTGATCAGCTCCTCTTTTACATCTTGAGATAAAGAAAATGATTCAAAATAAATTTCTTGCGGGAGCCATTGATGGTGAATTCTTGGCATATCTATGGCCTGCTCAATATCCATTCCAAAATCGATAATGTTCATCACAGCTTGAAGTACTGACGTTATAATCATCGGACCGCCAGGAGAACCAATAATAATATATGGTCGATTCTCCTTTAAGATGACAGTCGGTGTCATCGAACTGAGCATCCTTTTATTCGGTTGGATAGAGTTCGCTTCAGATCCGATCAGGTCATACATATTTGGTACGCCAGGTTTTATGCTAAAATCATCCATCTCATTGTTCAATAAAAATCCAGCATCTTCGACAACAACATGAGAGCCGAATGAACCATTTATAGTTGTTGTAACGCTGACCGCATTTCCAAATTGATCATAAATTGAATAGTGCGTTGTCTCAGTACTTTCATTACTCTTCAATCCTTTTGTATTTATCAATTTGTTGTTTGACGCAAGGATTGAATCGATTGAGTTAAATATTTCTGAAGCATATTCTTTGGATAGTAATTTTTTTACTGGGATGTTTACAAAATCAGAATCACCGAGATATTCGGCTCGATCGAAATAGACTCGTTTTAGTGTTTCAATTAGATAATGCAGATGCTTGCTGCTATGATAATCCTCTCTTGAAAGAGTTAAGTTTTCAAGTACGTTCAAAGCTTCAATTAATGCTATTCCCCCTGAGCTTGGCGGACCCATTGAAATAATTTTATAACCACGATAGCTTCCATTTACCGGCCTTCTCTCAATCGGTTTATAATTTGCAAGATCTTCTAAAGAAATAAAGCCGCCATCATTTTTCATGTGGGCAACGATTAAATCTGCAGTTTTTCCTTTATAAAATCCATCAGTTCCATTTTCACGAATTCGCTTCAGCGTTTCTGAAAGATTATTTTGAATGAAGATATCTCCTTCGACAAATTTTCCACTGCTCTTAGTGAAAATTTTTTTTGAAGAAGGAAAATTTATAAAATTCACATAATTACCATTGAATGAAGAGGCCAACTCGTAATTCAGTAAAAATCCTTTTTCGGCAAGTTCAATTGCGGGTTGAATTACTTCTTCTAATTTCATTGTTCCGTATTTATCGAGTGCATACAACATTCCAGCGACACTCCCAGGTACGCCCGCAGAAGTTACACCTTCTGTACTCATATTTGCAATCGGTGTTAAATTCGAATCGAGATACATATTTCGATAAGCCGAAGAAGGGGCTTTCTCCCTATAATCAATTGAAGTAGCATAACCGTCGTTCCTAACGAATACAAGAAATCCCCCTCCCCCAATATTTCCTGCGGCTGGATAAGTAACAGCGAGGGCGAATCCAACCCCAACAGCAGCATCAATTGCATTTCCACCCTTTTTCAGGATTTCGAGCCCAACCTTAGTTGCTAAATCACTCGCAGAAACAACCATTCCTCTTGTCGCGCGGATAGGTTTAGCTGAAATTATTTCATACTGAATAAAGCTAAGGAAAGTCCAGATCAAGATTGCTGATATTAATAATTTACTAATATGCCTCACTCGAACAATCTCACTTTTGTATCGACTTTAATACCGCCGGTTTTCATTTGTTCTAGAAGCAGTTCTGTGATTTCATTTAATCGGTTCAACGAGTTCTGCAAATCTTCATAAACTTTTTCATCATAAATGATTTTACCTAAGTTATTTTTTTGCTGTTGGGTTTGCTCTAAAAACGAATCAAGTTTTTCGGATAATTCATTCAATCGGCTGACAAGTTTTTCTGTTTCTTGCAAGGTTAATTTTATTGTTGCAGAATTTTCACTCAGAAGTGTGTTCAACTTTCCAGATGCCTCAGCGGAATTCTTTACAAATTGAGTTATATTTTTTTCATTGGTCACTAAGATTTTATCTAATTTTATAGAAATTTGTTCGAAATTTGAAATTGCATTCCTTAAACTCACAAATAACTTTTCATCGCTGATATTCTCAGAAACTTTTTCCAGTAGACCTTTTAAATCAACAATAATTGTTTTCAATTCATTCTCGACATTTCCAATCATTTGAAGTGCACCTGGAATGTCGGTTGCTAACTTCCCTTCGAGTTCAGTGCTCAAGTTAAATAAATCCTCATTATACCCAGGAAATATTTCAATTTTTTTCCCCCCCATTAAATCCAGCATTTCAACTCGTGCTTTCGCATCTGATTTTAATTTTACATCGTTCGGCAGTATTCCACTCACTAAAACAAATCCTCCTTCAACCGTAATGTTAGTCACTTTTCCCTTTTTCACTCCATTGACAGTGATGTGGTCTCCATTTTCGAGTCCTGAAACTGAGTTAAATTTCATTCTAACAGTGTAACTGTCACCAGCAAGTGTTATTCTTTTAGCCCATCCAAGAATCCAAATAAAAGCTAACAGAGCAACTATAACAGTGATTCCGACCTTAATATTTGTTTTTCTACTTTCTTTCATCTTAAAACTCGCTGTAAACTAATTTATAAAATTTGTCAACAAGATTGCTGTCTATTTGGTTTTCACGTTCAAGGGAATCGAAAAACTTTAAAATCTCATTTAGGTGTTCATCTGAATAATTCTCATTCTTGATATTTAACCTCAATTTATCAAATGTAGCACTGAGTTTTTTCTTTTGATCAGGCCGTTCCACTCTTAATAATAATGAACCTATCAATTCGTCTACATGCTTTTCGCTTAGAATAGTCAAAGTTGTTTTTGCAATCCTGCTTTTTGAACTTGCATAATATGCGACAATACCAATTATAATCATTGTCACAGATAATGAAGCAACAAAAATCCTTTGTCTAACTTTAAGATTCATTTTTTGTAAGTAATACTGAAGTTATTCTGTTGTTTTTAATTTCTTTTATCTGTAGTTCATACCCTTTTATCGCAAAACGAAAATTCGTTTTAGGTATTTCACCTAACGTATGAAATATAAATCCGCCAAGCGTGTCATATTCCGATTCGTCTTCTCTTAAACTTTCATCAAGTAAATTTTCAAATTCTTCTATTGGAATTTTTGCATCTATCAAATAAGAATTTTCATCCAATTTTTTACAATACTCGCTTGGTTCATCTGATTGACTGAATTTACTCATTATCTCTTCAATAATATCTTCCAGCGTAATTAAACCGGCAGTACCGCCAAATTCATCGACAACAATTGCTATATGTACCTTCTTTGATTGAAAGTCCTTAAACATTTCATCAATTAATTTGATTTCTGGAACAAATAATGGCTGCCTGCATAATTTTTGCAGAGAAAAATATTGCAGTGAACTCTGCGTCGAATAATATGGTAATAGATCCTTCGCATATAGAATTCCCACTACATTATCAATATTATTTTTGTAAACCGGAATCCGTGACCTCTTGTGAGCAAAGATAGTTTGTATAACCGTTTCAAATGACGAATTTATTTCGATGGCTACCATCTCAGTTCGAGTGGTCATAATTTCTCGTACAGTTGTATCGCCAAATTCAATGATACTGTGAATCAAACTGTGTTCTTCGGATTCAAGCGCACCGTGTTCTTTACCAAGGTCGGCAAGTGTTTTAATCTCATCACTGCTAATAGCCATTTTCTTTTTATCAATCACAATCCTTTTTTGCAATAGTCTGGTCATGTGAAAAAATAAAAAGGTAACAGGTGCAAGAAGTGTGAAAATCCAACTCAAGGGGTATGATGCAATTACTGAGAACTCGATTGGATATTTATTTGCTATAATTTTCGGAAATATTTCCGCGATAATCAACACAGTAATTGTTAGAACAATAATTTCGACTGCAAGCACAATATCAATATTAAGATTGAAATTATTTGCTAACTTTAATGTGAGCAGCGCAGCAGTTAAGGAAATTCCGACATTAGCAATATTATTCCCAATTAAAATTGTGATCAAGATTTTCCTTGGATATTCAAGTAAACGCGAGATGAGTTTAAATGCGTAAGGATTTTTTTTCTTGATTAATTTTAATCGTTTCTCATCCAGTGAGAATAAAGCAACCTCTGAACCTGAGAAAAATGCGGATAGACTAAATAATAAAAGAAAAAGTGCGATAAAAACTATCCAACTAGAATACAATCCATCATCCTAATTTTATTCAACTTATCTAAAACGGAAGATCTTCATCAGGAGTAGCTTCAACATCAGCGGAGCCTGCTGCTCGATTTTCGTCAGCCGTATCTTCTGATTGGACATCAGCTTCCGCTACAGCTCTTTCCAATAGGATTATATTCGATCCGACAATCTCTGTAACCCAGCGCTTATTTTGATTCTTATCAACATAATTTCGTTTGGAAATTCTCCCTTCGACGTAAACTCTCTTCCCCTTTTTGAGATTTTCCTTCATTCGTTCAGCAAGATTTCCGTAACAAACGATGTCATGCCAGGTTGTGTTTTCCTTCCAATTTCCATCAGCATCTTTGTACGGCTCGTTTGTCGCGAGAGAGACCGTTAGCACAGCTAATCCTGTGTTAGAATATCGAACTTCGGCATCTTTACCAGTATAACCAATCAGCATTACTTTATTTAATGAACTTCCCATGTACTCTCCTTACTTAATGAGTATAAATTTTTTAGTGATAATGTAGCTTCCAAGTGAAACTCTATAGAAATAACTTCCTGAAGATAACTTGCTTGCATTGATTTCAAAAGAATCTCTTCCTGGATTAATTACTTCTTTTTCCTCGGATATAACTAACTCTCCTAAAATATTAAATATTTGAATCTTTGCAAAACCTTTCTCCGGTGAGAAAAACTCTATTTTTGTCCTTGAATTAAAAGGATTTGGATAATTTTGAGAGACCGAAAACTCAAAATATTTTTCTCCGCTAAAAAAAACATTTGTAGTCCCCTCAAAGAAATTTAATGCATCGTTAATTAGAATATTCTTCGCAGTTGTATTATTTGTTGTTTCCAATGCAAAAGAGAGGAATATTAATTTTGCCTCTTTCATACCTCCGGTGTAAATACCCTTGTAGTAAACTCCTCCAACTTTACCATTTCGATAATTCAAACATGCAATCGAACCACCTGTTGGAGTTATTCCATCCGGCCAATCTTCAGGATAGGTAATACCCAGTTGAATGTCACTTGGAAATGCTCGGAAAATATTTCCAGTTGAATAAATTAACAGTGATCCCGAGTTATCTGATTCGTAATTTGCTTTTAGATAATTTGTTAAAAATGTTGGTGCTGTTGTGCGCAACTCAAAAGCAATTTCGGACCCAGTTATGAGTAGATTTCCTCCTGCTTGGAGGTAAGATTGAACCAATAGCTGTTCACTTGGATTCAAAGTTTTATTAGCCGTAGACTCATCACCTAAAAACCATATTACACCCGAATAATCACTTAGTGAAATTAAATTTGCGATTAATGCTTCATTAGAACATGCATCCACATCTCTGCCTGATTTAAAAACACCTTCTGAATAAAACTGTGTAAAATTATGATAAGCGAGGGAATAACTTCCAGAGGTCCTATCGAATCCATCAACTACAAGATACCGTTTCTTGCTCCCAGTTGAGGCAGCGTACACATCCGAAGAGGGGCTTACGTTCCCTAAAGTATCAACTGCGTGAACTTTAACATAATAAATTGAATTTGAATCAAGATTAGTGATTGCAACACTCAGCGAATCTTTTTTTAAATAATTTTCATCCAAGTAAGGAGTCGGAGGAAAACTCAATGAGTCCTTCGAAAGATAAACTCTAAAACCTTTAAGCTGTTGTGCGTATTGATTCATCCAATTTAGAGTTAACTCTGATGAACTAATTGCATTTCTACCTCTTATGGTCGAAAGTATTGGAGCTTCAGGAGGAAAGACTAGACTCGTATCTTTGACAAATTCCTCTAGTACCCGCCAAATGTCTTTATTTGTATTATCCATACCAAGCGCCCACATACCAACACCAACTAAGTTTTTGGATTTTATGAACTGATATTTATAAAACGCACTTTCCGGATCTTCGTACCAAGCTTGTCTCCAGCTGCCTGTTGTTGTTTGATATCTATACCAAGCATTTAATGATTCAGTATCCCAAAGTCGTGAATATTCAAGTGCATTTGCTTTTGCATCTGGGTAATAGAGTACACTCCCAGTCCCAGTTGTCGATGCTTTTTTATTTTGAGAGCTAGTCGGCCAATCGTAACCATAATGAGGCATTCCATATACAGTTTTTGATGGTAATGCACCGCTCGAAAGTGCAGTATTGATGAAGTTTACAGCGTTTAATGACGACCATCCTTGAAGTCTCCCTACTGGACCCGCTGTGGTCCCAGTAGAGTAACCATACCCATAACACTGAAGGAATGTCAAATCACAAATTTGTGTGATTTGAGATAAATCCCAATCACCAGCTCGGAAATCAAAATCTGTGGGAGCACAAGTTAAAATTAGATTTGGATTTCTGGATTTTAATGAATCCCTTAACTGTCTCATAAAATTTGTGAGATTAGCAGTTTGCCCTGAAGGGATGCCTTCAAAATTAATATCTATTCCATCAGCATTTCTTGCTGTGACTTGTGAGTAAAGATTATTGATTAAGTTTATTTTCTTATCTTCATTAGTTAATATTTTTTCAATTACTGTACCTGAAAAGATAGTCACACTAAGAACAACCTTAACGCCTTTGGCATGAGCCGAATTTAACATGTTGGTAACATTTGCGTCAGTCAGCCATCCGTGGTTGTTAGTAATATTACCATTTGAATCTGCCTCAGCACTGTGATATGCAATGACATAGAGTAGATCGTATGAGATTGTGTTCCATCTGTTTACAAACCAATATGGCATATAACCCATAACTTTATATTTGTTTAGTGATGTTCTTAAATTTAAAGGAATTGCAGGGATTACTTCACTTTCTTCAAACAGATTAAATTGGTCTTTGTAAATTTCATTGAAATATTTATGAGTGCTAAATTCTCCAGACTCCAAAATCCCGAGTTTTGAATCCTGTGAAAAGATTGGTGAAAACAGTAGTGTAATTAATAGTGTAGTAAGAAATAATTTCAAGAGATGTCCTTTTATTTCAGCTTTATGTTTAAATTGAGCCGCACTTCGTCATTTAATCCGCTCACATCGAATGAGAATAATTGTGCATCCACGTAAGCATCAACAAGATTTAAAAAATAAGTCAGCCCTAAGTATATTGCAAATAAATCTCGCTGGTCTCTATAAAATTCTCTATAAGTCTTGTAAGAAGAATTCTCAGCTCCTGTTGTAATACTCTGCAAGTGCCTATTTTTATAGTCATTGTACAAATTATTATTTTTGATCCAGTTATAAATAAACCATCCACTTATTCCCCAAATAATCGGCGACTTCCAATAAGACTCATTATAAATTTGACCAAGTCCAGGTAAAATTGCCGACCGCAAAACAGCTCCCCAAGAGGATTTCTCATTAATACTCTGATTAGTGTCAGATCTAGACTGCTCCGTAATTTGACATTCACTAGTTTGTGGAAGGCAGATAAATAAAAAACTAATTATAATTATTATTTTTATCATTGAGAATTTCAAGGATGCGCTCGAGCTCACCTTTGTTGAAGAATTGAATGGTAATTTCGCCGCTGCCATCCGTCCTCTGTTTAATGTTTACTTTTGTTCCGAAGTGCTGCCTAAGTTTTGTTATAAGATCCTCTAAGTTTGGCTCGAGTTTATAAAGAGTTAAAGTGTTTTTCTTTTTTTGTTTCTTCTGCTTAGCGAGTTTTTCAATAACTCGAACTGACGCTTTTTCTTCGAGTATTTTCTTCCATAATTTTATTTGAGTCTCAGTATCGTCAATGTTTATTAACGCTCTTGCATGTCCGGTTGTAATTTCATTCTTAATTAGACTTTGCTGGATGACATCAGGTAATTTTAGTAATCGAATGAAATTAGCTACTGTAGAACGATCCTTCGAAGTTTTTCTCGCAATCTCCTCTTGAGTCAGTTTACATTCTTCCATTAATCTTTGGAAACCTAAACCAATTTCAATGGGATTTAAAGTCTCACGTTGAATGTTTTCAATGAGAGATAATTCGATCATTTCCTCTTTTGTTTCAATCTTGATAATATAAGCTGGAACAATTTCAAGACCACACATGGTTGCAGCCCTCAATCTCCTTTCACCGGAAATTAATTGAAATCTCCCATTATCAATCCTTCGAACAGTAATCGGCTGAATCATCCCCTTCTCTTTAATCGAATTCATTAAATCATTCATTGCTTCTGGCTCGAATTCAATTCTCGGCTGGTAAGGATTAGGTTCAATTCGTTCCACTGGAATCTTAGAGATTACCTCTAAGGATTCAACTTTTGTGTCCGGAATTTTTTTCACTTCCTCTTGTGAAGTGCTTTCTCGTATCAATGCTCCGAGACCTTTTCCAAGAACTGTTTTTGAAGCTTTCATAATTAGTTTTGATTTAATTTATTTCTCTCTAAGAACTCTAATGCAAGATCGATATAATTCTGTGTACCAACTGCGATCGCATCATAAAGCAGAGCAGGCCGTCCATGACTTGGAGCTTCAGACAGTTTAACATTTCTTGAAATAACTGTCTTATAAACCTTATCCCCAAAATAGTTACGGACTTCACTTGCAACTTGGTGAGACAATCGCAAACGAATGTCAAACATGGTTAGAAGAACACCTTCAATCTCGAGCTCAGGATTTAAACGCTTTTTAACAATATTGATCGTGTTAAGCAGTTGTCCTAATCCTTCAAGTGCGAAATACTCGCACTGAACAGGGATCATAACAGAATCTGCTGCAGTCAGTCCATTTAAAGTTAGTAATCCCAATGAAGGAGGGCAATCGATAATTATATAATCATAAGAATTTTTTTCTGAGGTGATTGCTTCTTTGAAAATTCTTTCTCGATCTTCAAATTCTATCATTTCAATTTCCGCCCCTACCAAATTGATATTTGATGGGAGCAAATTTAGATTCGGCATTTGTGTTTTTATAATGACCTGATTTGCTTCTATTTTATTAATCAAAACATCATAGACACTACTCGTATCTTTCTCGATGCCGATACCAGAAGTGGAATTTGCTTGAGGATCGAGATCAACTAGCAAGACCTTTTTCTCGTTCACAGCAATACTTGCAGATAGATTTATTGCTGTCGTTGTTTTACCAACACCCCCCTTTTGATTTGCTACAGCGATTATTTTTCCCATTAAGGTCTTCTACTTAACTCCAAATAAAATAATAACTAAATTTCAATCGTTTCACCAAAATTCAATCTCTTGGCTTCTAAACCGATAGCTTTAAGTTTTTTAACAAATGAATCGGGATCAGCTTGTATTACCGGAAACGTATTATAGTGTATTGGGATTGTTAATTTTGCATTCAAAAATTCCGTTGCTTTTATGGCATCTTCAACATCCATTGTAAAGTTCCCGCCTATTGGGAGCAATGCTATGTCAATCTTATTTGTTTCACCGATTAATTTCATGTCCATAAAAAGCCCCGTATCACCAGCATGATAGATAGTTTTTCCATTCAGGGTTAGAAGAATGCCTGCTGGTTCACCCATATAGTCCCCTTCTGGAGAAGAAGAACCGTGATGAGCAATTGTAAATTTTACTTTTCCAAATGGAAAATTATACACTCCGCCAATATGCATATTGTGAGCAGTGACACCTTTTGAATTGGCATAATTGGCTAACTCATTTACGGCTATGACAGTCGATTTACATCTGCGTGCGATATCAATTGTATCACCAAAATGATCACCATGACCGTGAGTGAGAATAATATAATCAGCATTAAGATTTTTAGCTTCAACCGTGGCGAGTGGATTTCCGGTAATGAAAGGATCCAGCAGGATCTTGAAATTTTCGAATTCAACTAAAAATGCTGAATGCGCAAAGTATGTCAACTTAATCATTTTTTCCTCCCTAATTAAATTATTAGCAAATATAGAATTTCTTATTATAATTTAGAAAGTTATTTAATAAGGTCAATTAAACTTTTTCCACATCTGAAACCGGGTAAATTAAATCCAAGAATTTCAGCAAGTGTTGGAGCAATATCTGCGGGTGAACATTTCAGTCCCAAGGTTTTCGGTTTCAGATTACTTCCATATAATGCGAAAGGAACATGCGTATCATAATCATGGTATGAACCATGTGTAGTTCCCACTCCATCACTCTTAAATATGTAAAATGGCTTCAAGCTGAACATGATTTGACCGCTTTTACCTGGAATGAAATTGTTCTCGAACTTCTCTCTCACCTCCGAGGATAGTTCGCTTAAATCATTTTCTCCAAAGAAATATTCAATCTCATGATATGTTTTTGAATATGATTTTAGCTCGTTTATTATCAAACTTAAATTAAGATCTGAACTTAATATGGCGTCAACATTTAAATATAGATTTGGTTCAAGGCTGATTTCAACAAACTTCTCATCGTTCTTTAATTGTCCGAACTTTGTTCTAAGATGCTTGTTCATCGAGTCAACAAAGGCTCTCGAGCTAAATCTGCCTGCATCGATTGAATTTTTTATCTTTTCAGGCACGGGTGCAACTCCATGGTCACCGGTTAAAATAAAAAGGACATTTTCAATTCCTAATTGATTTTCGATTTTGATCATAAATTTTGCCAGCAATGAATCTGTCTTAATAAACGAATCTTGAATCTCTTGACTTTCCGGTCCGAACGCGTGCCCAATCGCATCAATGTTTGATAGTCCGATCCACAATAAGTCCGGTTCATCGTCCCGGCCGAGCAATTCATGCTCAATGCATTTTTCTGCAAGGTCAAGTATTACGCCACCAGAGTGAGGAGTCAATGCCATCGAAGAATAGAAATTTGATGTGATTGAATCGGGATTCCCTCCACCTAAAATTCTGGGAAAAGTATTTCCAATACCAGTCGGAGACGCTTCAAATTCTGAATCATCGTCGAATAAATAATGCTCTGCATGAATTGATCGTTCCCAAGTTTTCTTAAAAAACTTATCAAATGGTGAAGAATTATGAAAATCGACTAACCATTTTGGCAGATCACGCTTATAAAAATCTGACGTTCGAAATTTTCCATTTGTATAATCAATCCAGTACGTTCCGTCAGATAGCATTCCTCCCATCATTATTGAAGCTCTGTCTTTACCTGAGATAGCAAAAACTCTCGATGCCGGAAATTTTCTTTTTAATTCATCCCCAATTGTTGTTAGCATCAAACTTTGGGGCGTAAGTTTCCAGGATTCCTCGTTTTCATAATAATCTATGCACGGAAAATATTTACCATCAAACCAAGCGTTTCCAATAATCCCATGTACTCTTGGATTTGCTCCGGTGGAAATAGTAGCATGTCCTACGCAGGTAACCGTTCCAATGAAATCAAATTTACAATTTGTGAAATTAATTCCCTCGTCACTGAACTTCTTAAATCCATTCGATGTAAAGAATGGATAAAATGTCTGCAAGTAATCGTATCGAAATTGATCTACTACAATGATAACAACTAATTTTGGCTTTGCCGACAAGTTAATAGGTTGGAACAAAAAAATTGTTAAACAAATTGAGAGTAAATATTTTATGGACTTTGAATATTTCATTACGAATATCATTTATGGGAATTCTATAACTCTAAAAAATCGAGTAAATAATTTAATGGTTACTATACATCTTCCATTTTCTTGAAAGCTGTTTTCATTAATTTTACAGCCTGCGGTGAAAATGCGTCATTCAATTTTGTCTTCAACATCTCTCGCGATAAGCCCCTAGACAATTTTCCGTTTTCAGCAATGGAAATGATTCCTGTCTCTTCAGATACAATGATTGCGATAACATCCGCCTGTTCGGTAATCCCTATAGCTGCTTTGTGCCTCATTCCAAGCTGAAATCCATCAATAATATTTTGTGCGGTTAGTGGAAGAGTGCATCTAGCAGCTTCAATCAAATTATTTCTGATAACAACAGCTCCATCGTGCAATGCTGACCTCGGATAAAAAATTGACATTAAAAGTGACTTAGAAACTTTTGCTCCAATCTGAATTCCAGTTTCAATAACACCTCGCAATCCAGTAGTTCTTGTAATAACGATCAAAACTCCATGTTGTTTTTGCGATAACTCTTCTACTGAATTGACAATCTCATCCGCAACTTCTTGAATCTCAGTCCTAATAAAACATCTTAAGAATCTATTCCTGCTCAAACCGATTAGTAATCTCCTTAGTTCGGGTTGAAATAATATCACAAATGCAATCACCCAAATATCTGTTATCAATTTTAACAAAAAACCCATCGCTTTCATGTTGAAAGCTTGGGCGAGGAATGATAATAAAAGCAGAAGGACTAAGCCTGCAAAAATCTGCGAGGCAATTGTTCCGCGCATGTTATTGAAAATCAGATAAAACAAATATGCTACGAGAACAATATCGATTACATCGAGCAATGTTATTGTAACGAAATCTATTTTAAAAAGATCAACCATTAAGACTATCTGGACTTTTTATAAAGTTAATGATTTTTTTTACTTCATTCATTTCTTTTACGTCGTGAACGCGAATTATATTTGCTCCGCTTAACTGAGCAGACGCATTAGCGGCGGTGGTGCCAATTAAACTTTCTGGAGGAGTTTGATTTAAAACTTTTCCTATAAATGATTTTCGGCTCAAACCAATAGCAACTGGATATCCGAGAAATCTAAACTCATCCAGCCGATTTAGAATTTCATAGTTATCCTTTAAACGTTTACCGAATCCGATTCCAGGATCTATAAATATTTTCGAAATCCCTTTATTCTTTGCAAGTTCTAAGGACGATTTTAATTCAAAATTGATTTCCTCAATTACATTAACATAATGAGGATTTACCTGCATTGTTTTTGGAGTCCCCTTGATATGCATTAAAATTATCCCAGCATTGAACCTGGCAACAATTTCTCCTAGTTCGGGATTGAATTTTAAGCCACTGATATCGTTAATCATGTGAGCCCCATTATTCAGACAGACTTCTGCTACTTGGGACTTGTAAGTATCGATTGAGACTGTAACTTCATCTTTTTGAATTTCTTTCAAAACCGGTAATATTCTACTTAATTCATCTTGAGCGGAGACTGGCTCAGAGCCCGGGCGAGTTGATTCTGCACCAATATCAATGATGTCAACTCCAACTGCTATCATTTCGTGGATTCTTCTCAATGCAGTTTCTGGTCGGTTGTATTTACCACCATCAAAAAAGGAATCGCTAGTAAGATTTAATACACCCATTAAATAGCATTCATCCCCAGAAAAAATTTTCTTCCCAATTTGATATGAATGTTTGTAAGATTCCTTATAATTCTTAAGCAGATTATTAATTTCTTCGGCAAGAATAAATTCTTCCTTTGATCTCAACTCTTGTGCAAGAATATAAAACGAATTAAGATCTCCGAGAATAATAATCCTTAAATCACTTTCCATTTCTTCTGTGATAACTGGGAAAAAGAATTTAAGTGATTCAAAACGTTCAATAAGTTTCGAATCGGTTCCAATTTTTATTGATAATCCAAATGTCGGAAAGAAAAAATTTTTGCCATTAACCTTTTTTACATCAATAAGTTTTCGCAAGACATCGATGTTCCTAACTGAACTGATGTGCACATTCATGACTGCAACTCAATTAAAATCGTTGATTGAAGGAGTGATTGATAGAAAACATAGAGAAACATTTTTCATCCGAAAATTACTTTTTCAATCAACTTCCAGCCCGGTAAGTTTTGAAAATTTAACCAAACCTTCTCTAAGTGTGACTAGGACTTCGTATTGAGAATTCATAAGCACCAAATCCGAATCCATGCCTGCTGCGAGAATTCCTTTGCTTCTTTGTAAACCAAGAACTTTTGCTCCATTCAATGAAGCCATTCTTACTGCATCAGTTGGAGGAATCCCAACTAATTCTACCATATTTTTAACTGCTTCCTCCATTGTTAGTGTACTGCCGGCGAGCGTACCATCTTCGAGATAAGCTTTTTTATTTTTTACAAAAACTTTTTGGTCTGCAAATTCATATTCGCCGTCGGGCATACCGCTTGCGCTAATCGCATCGGTGATTAAATTTATTCCACGAGTCCCTTTAAGTTTATAGATCAATTTCATTACAACTGGATGTACGTGAATTCCGTCAGCAATTAACTCAATCTTCAATTCATCGCGGAGGAAAGAAGCAGTTACAACGCCAGGTTGACGGTGATGCATGGGACGCATGGCATTAAAAATATGAGTAACATGAGATGCACCATTGTCAATTGCCGTTTCAATTTCATCATAGTCTGCTTCCGAATGTCCAATTGATAAAACAATTCTATCTTGGGCAGCATGACGCATAATAGGAAGGCACCCTGGCAGCTCAGGAGCTATTGTCATGATCTTTATATAACCGCGAGATGAATCTCTCAGATTTAACCAGCTTTCAAGCTCGGGCTTCCAAATATATTCTTCATTCATAGCCCCTTTCAATTTTGGATTAATATAGGGACCTTCCATATGGATCCCATACAGGTTCGTCGAATCGCTATTCTCGATATAATGAGCAATTCGTCGCATATCTTTTATTAGCAATGAATATGGTTTGCTGTATAAACCTGCAAGGAGAGTTGTTGTACCATGTTCAAAGTGAAATTTAGAAACATGAGAAAGCGCATTTGGATCATCGTCGTCAGCGAATCCTTTTCCTCCTCCTCCATGACATAGCAAATCCACAAATCCGGGAGTGATGATCATTCCTGATGCATCATAAACAACACAATCAGCGCTGACATCAACGTCTTCGATTTTACCAAGTTCGAAAATTTTTTTTCCATCAATTATTATCGTTCCAGGATTTATACATCTAAACGGTGTGATAATTTTTGCACCAACAAAAGCTAATTTCATTTTATATTATTCTTTCTCATTTTATAATCATTCAATACATTTTTTAATTCTAACGTTCGAGCTGTTGGATTTTCACCTCTAAATATTGCAGCACCAGCAACTATAACTTCTGCACCGGCGTTTAAACAGTTTTTAATGTTATCAATTCCGATACCGCCATCAACTTCTATTAAAAAGTTATAATTATTTTTTTCTTTTATTTTTCTAACTTCCTCAATCTTTCTAAGTACGTGATCAATAAATTTTTGTCCTCCGAATCCAGGATTAACAGACATTAAGAGTAAAAGATCGATCTCACCCAATATATGTTCCAAAGTATTAACAGGAGTTGCCGGATTGAGAGTCACACCAGCTTTAACATTTAGTTCTTTGATTTTTTTCAGAGTTTGATCGAGATATAAACATACTTCTTGGTGAACTGAGAGATAATCTGCACCAGCTTCAGCAAACTTCTCAAGATAATGATCAGGTTTTACGATCATCAAATGGACATCAAGAGGTAAATGGGTTAACCTATTTACTGCTTCGACAATCAGAGGACCGAATGTGATATTCGGTACAAATCTTCCGTCCATTACATCACAATGGATCCAATCTGCTTTGCCCATTTCGACTAAACGAATTTGATTTTTTAAATCAGTAAAATCAGCGGAGAGGATAGATGGAGCAAGAAAATACATTAAAAATCTCGAATGGTCTGTTCACTAACTTTTTCCCTAACAACAAATATATCCACAACACTTTGTTCCTTGATTTTTTCACCTGAACGAGGGAATTGTAGAACAACTGTATTTGGTAATAGATCGATACTTACTTGGTAACTTATCTTACCAACTTTTAATCCTGATGACTCGATGATTCTTCGAGCTTCGGAAAGACTTTTTCCAACAACATCAGGCACATCGATATCACCCAAAGGTTTCCCGCTGCTTAAAGTAATATTAACAACTGTTCCTCTCCCAACTTTCGAGCCATTGGGAATTGACTGTTCCATGATCGCTCCCCTCGGAACGTAATTGGAGGTATCTTCAGTCACAGTACCGAGAATTATTCCAAGTCTTGAAAGTGCAATATTCGCATCTCTTAAAGATTTCAATCTGAGGTTCGGCATCTCAAGCATTTGCTCGCCGCCGCTGACAATTAGATAAACTCTTCTGCCCTGCTTTACGGTAGTATTTGGTTCAGGTTTTTGGAGTATTACAGTTCCTGCTGGGTATTTCTGGTCGTATCGAATTCCTCCATTAACTGGCTGGAATTTAGCATTTGTTAAAACTTCTTCTGCCTGTTCATAAGTCATTCCAACTACATTATTCACACGTGCTTCAGGTTCGCCAACATACCAAGGCATCAGCAATTTATCAAATGCCACTGCAAGTATCATTACAATAAATATTGTGATGAAGAACTTTTTAATATTTCACTCCGATATAATTGAAATTCGATTCAAATATAAAGAACTGGTAATAAAGTTAAAAGTTATTGACATACTAAGATGTTATCTCCAGAAGAACTTTAAATTCTGTCACCGACCCGTCGGTGACAGCAGCAAAAAACTTAATTAATCGGGGACAGAAAAGCTTCAATCTTTTGGAAACTCAATCGCGTGTGAAAAGATGGAAGCTTTCCACAAATTCATTTAGTTATTTTGTAAATCTCTGGTTTAGCATTAATATTAAGTCAGGACAAGCAGTAATTTTAAAATCTTCTCAACCATTTTTATAACTCAATGCTGACTGTACCCAAAAACTCATCAAGCCGTTCTTTTGAGATTGAGCGAATATCCTCACACTTAATGTAACTAGGCATGTTCAATCCTCCCTCTGGGGGAAATATTTCGACATGCAAAGGAATGTTTTTCTTTTTTGAAGATATTGGAAGAACGATTACCAATTCGGCTTGACTTTTGTTAAAACCATCTGCTGATATTATTAGTGCAGGTCTTTTCCCTGATTGCTCACGTCCCTTAGTCGGATTTAGATCAATTAACCAGACATCTCCTCTTAAAGGTGTTCGCATAAGGTTAATCCTTTATTCCATCGGAGAGAGCTGTATCCCAAATCTTTCTCTCTTTTAATTCTTCGTTCCATACCGAAGTTGCTTTCAAATACTTAAAGGCAGAATCTACCTCATCCCAAAACTCTTTTTCTTTATAGCTATCTAACGATTCCTCAATAATTGTCTGAAATGAGTCTCCAGTTCGTTTTTTTATGTCTTTCAGGATTCTATATGCTTTGTTCGAGATTCTAACAGTTGTAGTCGACATTGTACACTCCAAAATTTACAAATTAAGATACAAATATGTTGGTCGGATTGTCAAGACCTGGATGATTTATCGTATTCAGTTGTATGTAAACAAAATAAACCGAATGAATTAATTTCTGTCACCGACTGGTCGGTGATAGGAGCAAAAAACTTAATTAATCGTGGACGGAAAAGATTCAATCTTTTAGAAACCCAATCTGACAGTGGAAAGGGAAACTTTTTACATTTACTTATAACTGATTTCGTTCCTTAATTTTATTTTGATTGCTAATTGATTCTAACTAAATTTGAAAAATTTTTTTTGAAAGATGTACTCACTACAAGAATTACAAAAAATCGCTAACGAACTTCGGATAGACATTATCAAAGCACTCCACGCTGCGAATTCCGGCCATCCTGGCGGCTCATTGAGTGCTATTGATATCTTGACTTATCTCTTCTTCAACGAAATCAAAAGAACAAAAGAAAATGCACTCGATCCAAACCGTGATCGATTCGTTTTATCCAAAGGTCATGGTGTACCTGCCCTCTATGCTGTTTTTGCAAGAATTGGATTAATCTCCCAAGACGAATTAATGAATTTGCGTCAGCTCGGATCACGAATTCAAGGACATCCAAGTTTCCAAGATTTACCTTACTTGGAAGCATCTTCAGGATCGCTTGGACAAGGATTGTCAATCGCAGTCGGAATGGCGATGGCAGGTAAACTAGATAAAAAAGACTATCGGGTATATTGTATGATAGGCGATGGAGAAACTCAAGAAGGACAAATATGGGAAGCGTTCCTCTCTGCTCCAAAATTCAAACTTGATAATCTATGTGTCATTCTGGATTATAATAAAAGTCAGATAGATGGCTTCATAAAAGATGTACTAGATATTGAACCCTATATCAATAAATTAAAAGCTTTTAACTGGCACACCCTAGAAATCGACGGACATGATTTCGAACAAATAAAAAGTGCTTTTGATAAAGCCAAAACTTTCAAAGAGAAGCCAACAATAATCGTAGCTCACACAATTAAAGGTAAATCTGTGTCTTTTATGGAAGATAAGAACGAATGGCACGGAAAAGCTCCAAACGATAAAGAAACTGAATTAGCAATTAAAGAACTGGAAAAACTGATAAAATAATATGTCAAAATCATCTAGACTCGCATTTGGCGAAGAAATTGCCCTATTGGGTGAACAAAATAATGATATTGTAGTTCTAGATGCAGATTTATCTAAATCTACAATGTCACAAATCTTTGCATCGACATTTCCTGATAGGTTTTTTGAGATGGGAATCGAAGAAGCTCACATGCTCGGAGCATCATCTGGATTAGCACTTTCTGGCAAAATTCCCTACTGCTGCAGTTTTGCCTGCTTTATAACCGGACGATATGATACGATTCGTATTTCAATTGCATATACAAATTCGAATGTGAGAATTATCGGAACTCATGCTGGCATCGGAATTGGGGAAGACGGAACAAGTCAGATGGGATTGGAAGATATTTCGCTTATGAGATCCTTACCTAATATTGTAGTCTGTCAGCCTTGCGATGAAATTGAAACAAAAGCTCTAATCCGTTATAGTGTAATGCATAAAGGTCCGATGTATATTAGATTGACTAGGCAAAATCTTGATGAGTTAAATTCAAAAGATTACAAATTTGAAATTGGAAAAGGTGTTCAATTAACCGAAGGGAATGATGCAGTTATTTTTGCCACCGGTGCACTTGTGGGAGAATCAAAAAAAGCCAGCAAAATTTTAAGGGAGCAGAATATTAATTTACGGGTTGTAAATATCCACACTATTAAACCTATTGATAAGGATTTAATTATTGCTTGTTCAAAAGAGTGTGATCATATCTTTACTGCTGAAGATCACACAATTATTGGTGGACTTGGTTCAGCTGTCTGCGAAGTCTTAAGTGAAAGTTATCCAAAAATCGTGCATCGTATAGGATTAAACGATGTTTTCGGAGAATCTGGCACACCAGAAGCTTTATATAAAAAATATGGATTTAATGCAGAGGGAATTGCAAGAACGATCTTGAGCAAAATTAATTCCCCTAGTGGGAAAAAAAGATATCATCTTTGAGCATGATTTTTCTCTTCACGACGTAATTTGGATTCTGGAGAGACGGAATCTTTCTAAGTTATTAATCATCTTCTCTTGAATTAATCTTAACAAATGCACTTCGCACAGGGGCAGGCATTTTAGATTCAATTCCTCTTATTGCTTTCCAAATAATTTCATTGAACTCAATATCTGGGATAGCATCTTCTCTGGTGAGATTCATCTCCTCGCAACGCTGAGCCCCGTAAGCATCAGCTTGATTCTTTTCATTCAGGTCAACAATTGGTGGAATCACTTTATAAGCTGAAAAATCCGGTAAATCGGTAAATGGTTCAAGAATAGGATTGGCAGAAAGATCAAATTGAGTCATTGGAGGCAATCCAAAGATTAGTTCAATAGTTTTTAAGACACTCGATGTGGAATACATTGTATGATCTACATAACCTCTTTTAACGTGCGGACTAATTACAAATAGAATTGATCTGTGTGCATCAACATGGTCAGAACCATTTTGAGCATCATCCTCAAGAACAAATATTGCACTCTCATTCCAAATCTTAGACTTTGAAATTTTTTCTACAAGCAACCCAAGAGCATAATCATTTTGTGCTACGTATGCTGTTGGAGTGATGTTGCCGCTCCTTGTTCCAGCAGTATGATCATTAGGTAATCTGATTATACTGAAATTAGGGACCGAATCTTTCTCAATTAATTTATCAAAATCTTCTGACCACTTATTAAATCGGAAAATGTCGCTGATCGAGAGATCATATCCTGGAAATTTTTCACAAGTGTATTTTCGTAAATACTCATCTCGTGCTCTATAAAGCTGAGGATTATTAGGATTTCTCTCCACATATTCCCCATAATTGCGAAACGAAAGAGTGTGATTCAAAACATTATCCCAAATGTAGCCGGATGAGGGGGATGCAATTGCGACTCCACCTTCGTAATCATACGTTCCTCCTCGTTTTCCATACAGTGTCGGCCAGGTTTTTTCTGTATAATCTGTTGCATAGGCTGCGGTTGACCAGTTATGACCGTCGGCGCTAACTTCTGCATCGACATAAAAGTTATCGAACAGTACAAATTTCTCTGCGAGTGAATGATGATTAGGAGTTATCTTTCTCGGAAAAATGCACAGAGATGAATCTCCATTTCCCTGCGGCAAATCACCAAGAATCTGATCGTATGTTCGGTTCTCCTTTATTATATAGAACACATAATTTATTTTATTACTTCTTTTTCTATCGTGGTCTTCAGAAATTACTGATTGTTCATATGATTTTTCGTTCTTCTTACTAATGTATGGAGTGTTTTGATAAACTAAATAACTCAACTTATTCATTTCATCGCTTGAAGGAATTTGAATTTTTGAAATCTCTCCTTTAAAAAGAGTACCGATGTATTGACTACTAATATATTTGTTTTTATCAGTTGGGACTGGACCTTCAGGATTTGCCTTCGAACCCAATCCTTTGCCATTTACGACAATTAGTTCTTTGGAACTGGGTAAAATCTTAACTGAAGTCGGGTACCAACCTGTAGGGATAAATCCTTCGATCTCAGAAGCATTTTGTTTTTCGATATCGAAAACCGCTAAATAATTATTATCTGCATTAGCGACATACAATAATGTTTCGTCATCATTGAGTGCGAGTGCGTTGGGCGTACTGCCGAATGGAGCATCGTATGTTAATGATGTGATTAATCTTTCAGTCTCCAGATTTTTTCCTAAATCTATAATCGAAACTGAATTATTGTTGGCATTCGTAACAAACAAGCGGTTCGTTTTGTCAGCGATTAACATTTCACATGGATGATCACCGACTTTAATCATGGCGCTGATTGAAAAATCATCTAAGCTAATCACTGCAATTGAACTTCCGCCCCATACAGATACATAGGCATACCTTTCATCACTATCTAGAATGACGTCAAAACATTTTTCGGCTAACTCGATTTTTTTTAACACATTTCTTGAATTGAGATCAATCGCGTAAAATGAATTAGTTTCTTTAGAAACAGCAAGTAGTAGATTTTTTTTATTTGAAACAGCAACTCCTGTTACCGAAATATTTTCCATCGGAGATGATAATTCTAGTCGAATTGAATCTCTTAATGTCAATTCACCTTTATCAAAGCTTAGTAGATAAATTAAATTATTATTTCCTCCTGATACATAAAGTACTGATTCGTCAGAGTTAAAAGCTAAACCGCGCCAAGTTTTATCAAGATTTATTCTCTGAATCTCCTGGTAAGTTTGCAGATCAATTACAGACAATGAATGTTCTGCAGTTCCGCTATTTGAGGTAATAGCATACTTCTCGTCTTTAGTAACAATCATATTTAACGGAAGCTCACCTATTTCAAGACTTTCCCCAATTGGAGTTAATCGCCATCCGTTAGGGAGAAGTGTGTAGTCTGCATATCTTCCTGGAAGTAAAGCTTCGGTTTTATTTGTTGATTTGAATGTAGAACATGAGTAAATAAATATGGAAAGACTAATTAACCAGACGGCGTTTTTCAAAAAAACTTTGAAGTAGGAATTTGCATTCATCTTCAAGGACCCCTTCTATCGTTTTTACCTGATGATTTAAAGTTGCACTCTGGGTTATATTGAACAAAGTACCGCATGCACCAGCTTTTGGATCAAAGGCACCGAAAAAAAGTGTATTTACTTTTGCTGATACTAACGCGCCGGCACACATCGCGCATGGTTCAAGTGTAACGTAAATGGTACACTTGTCTAATCTCGAACTATTTAAATAATTAGCAGCAGAAGTCAAGGCAATCATTTCCGCATGCGCAGTTGGATCATTTAATTTGAAAATTTGATTATGCCCTTTGCCGATAATTTTGCCTTCATAAACAATCACAGCACCAACTGGAACCTCTTCTATCTCAAACGCTCGCTCTGCTTCGCGGATTGCTTGTTTCATGAAGGCGATATCTTTGTTGGAAAGCAAGTTTATCTTTCTAGGACTTCATCAACAAACTTAGACGATATCCATAATGGCCGTTTAAATTGGAAATCTTCATGATCGTAAATCAACATGGCATTGAATGTAGGTATTCTTCTTAATCGCGAATAATCTATATTTTGATTCACAGATTGAGAATTTATACTTTCCAATTCACTGAGTTTAACATCCGTCAGCCCTATAAATTTACCGAAGACGCTAATTTTACTTCCTCGTGAAATGAATTTGAATGGTCGCGGAATATCGAACTGCTTGGGTAAAGGATTGTCAAAATATACTCGATAAAATCCATACTCATTATCCTCAAATGGATCTGTGAAAAGAATAAATTCACCTTTGAATTCCTCGAGTACTGTACCGAAGACACGAATGTTTTCGTTTCTGAAAGAGCGTGGTTCAGATTTGAGCAGAGAATATTCAATGCTAAATAGAGTGCTTGTTGTGAAATTTGAAATCGATTCGGATAATTTTTCTTCATCGCTTTTTGGGGGAGATTCGAGAAGGTAATCAATAATTGAGCACGAATTGAAAAGAAATGAAAATAAAAATACGATACCTAAAATTCTCATACTCATTCAATTAACAATAGAAAGTTTTTACTGGAGTAAAAATTGATGATCAAAACAATTTTACATTTTAATTTTTGTATTTTAACTTAAATTCGTACGCCCGGAGGGAGTCGAACCCCCAACCCTTGGTTCCGAAGACCAATGCTCTATCCATTGAGCTACGGACGCAATCAATTGCAAATTGAAAAATGTGAATTACATAATGTGATTCTCAGCTCTGCTAAGTTTGTTATAAAACATTTTATATTTTTCAATCTCGACTTTTCAATGAGCTTTGTACACCCGTAGGGATTCGAACCCCAAACCTTCTGATCCGTAGTCAGATGCTCTATCCAATTGAGCTACGGGTGCATAATAATTAGTAAGTGAGAATTGTAAATTGAGAATTAAAAATTTTCGAGTGCCAGACAATCATTCTAATTCTCAATTCCTCATTCTGAATTATCAATCAATTTTTTCATAGAACTCTTTCAAACTCTTGCATTCGGTAGAATTCCAAACCTTCTAATCTCCCGATTTCATCGGGATCAGATGCTCTCCGTCTAAGGCGGATTGAGTTTACCTGCCGTAGGCTAACTACGAATGCATTGATTACTAATTCAATAGAACAATGTATTTTGAAAAACTTATTGCAATATAATTTTTACGGCAATTACTTTCAATGAATTTGAATTGGCATTGTTTTAGTCAGATCATTAGATAATTTGAAGTTAAGTCAGAAAATTAAAACAGAAAATCTGGAGTGACCAAATGTTAGTCACAGGAGCATACGAAAAAGCAAAGCAATATCTCGATAGCCACACACGGGATTATTCAGCTCACTTTTCAGAAAGAAAAATATTCCAACCGGGTCCTTGTATAAATATATCTAGGGAAACCGGCGCTGGCGCCGGAGAAGTCGCCGAGAATTTAATTGACTTTTTGAAACTCAAATCAAAATCATCGAATCCGAGTTGGGGCGTATTCGATAAAAATTTAATTGAAAAAATTCTTGAAGATCATAATCTTCCAAAGAGTGTGGCAGATTATCTTTCAGAACAAAAAACATCTTCATTAAGATCCATGATGAATGAAATTTTTGGGATCCATCCATCAATTTTAAACTTAGTTCATAAAACATCACAGACAATATTAAACTTGGCTCGAATGGGAAATGTAATAATAATTGGACGTGCAGCAAATTTGATTACTTCATCACTTGAAAATGTGTACAACGTCCGTCTTGTGGCGCCAATCAGAAATCGTATTCAACGTGTTATGAAGTATTATGACTTAAGCGAAACAGAAGCTGATAACTTCGTTAAAAAAGAAGATCATGCGAGAGTAGGTTATGTTAAGAAATATTTTAATGCCGATTTAAATAGATTTGATCAATATCATCTAGTAATTAACACGGGATTAATTTCAATTACTGAAACAGCTGAGATGATAGGTTCTCAGATTTTAAAAAAATTTCCAGATCAATTTATCAGTATCAGTTAGAGACCACTTTAAAAAAAGCAGTCATTAACTATAATGACTGCTCCTTAGCTTAAAAATTAAATTTCATTCCAAGATTAAAGGATTCATTGGTTAACGGACTCGCGGTATTGAATGGCCAATTCATCTTGTCTTTTCTAAGTTCAAAGAAAGCGTAGGATAATCCACTTTTAAGTACAAAATTTACAATTGGTGCGGCTTCCGGAGTAAACTTAATGATCTTCTTTATAAACCAATCGAGTGAACTGCTTGCGATTTCTTCAACAACTAAACTCCCGAGATGCTTCCAAAATAAATGACGCGGAAATACTAAACCAAATGAATAGTTAGCATCAAGTGAAATTAGAGGAAAAATCTGAAGTTGAATTCCTGAACCCGCTGTTTGTCCAAATCTGAAGAAATCATAATAGAGACCTAATAGAACGCTATCAGGGCCGGTTTTCGAAAGATCATACTTGATCTGTGTCCAACTGTAATCAGAGACTACATATGGAATAATAGCTGCGGGTCCGAATTTATAGCCATAACCTTTTTCATTTCCGAATCCAAATTGCCATGCTGAGATTTGGACTGGCTGTACGATTTTCGCTTTATATAAATCCTCTGAAAAATTGTTGAGGTAAATGTATTTGTTCTTATGCTTAATTAAATAATCTGAATCATAATTTTCTTGCGTGTAATACCCAAGTTTGAGTGAGACTCTTCCTATTTCTTGAAAGTTTTGATTTGAAAGAGAACTTTTCAGTTGAGTCATTCCGTAATTCAAACCAATATACGGATGCTCAAAAATTCCGATGTCAACTGATACATCAAAATCGGTGTCGAAATCATCATCAAACTCTTCAAATTCCTCCTCGACCTCCAGGGAGTCTTCTTGTTGAGCGTGCAAAAGAGTACTAAAAGAAATTATTAGCATAGGAACCAGCAGAAGGTATAGATACTTTTTCATATTGTCTCCAAATTTTTCTTTTTATTCGAGAGCTTCATAAAATAGTTTCACTATTTCTCCATTTGTAAAAGTCTTCTCTCAAAAGTGCCATCACATAGAAATCAGAATATCTATTATTATGGTACATCGCTTGACGTAATGTTCCTTCAATCAAAAAACCAACTTTTTTATAAGCTTTGATCGCATGGTCATTTTCACAGCTTACATGAAGTTGAATGCGATTTAAATTCAAGATTTCGAAACCATATTCAATCATCAATTGAGTGGATTCCGTTGCATAGCCCTTCGACCAAAAGTTGGGATCGTAGATTGCAATATAAAATATTGCAGTTCTACTGACCTGATCAATCCTGACAAATGCAGTCTGCCCGACTGATTGATTATCTGATTGTTGACAAATAGTGAATAACACAGTTTCTCTGTTATTTATCCAGTTTTGAAGTTCTTCATCCACTTGATCAACAGTCATAGGCGAGTATAGATATAAAGTTTCTCTGACTGATACATTATTTTTTCCAAAGTAAACTAACTTCAAATCTTCGGGTTCAAATGGACGCAAGTAGATTTTCTTCCCCTCAGAAAATTTTATTAACTCCATATCAAGCATTCTCTCCTTTCATCTCAGGTAATTTTGGTTCTACCATCACAACTTTTACTCTTGTCATAAAAACTGTTCCGGATGGAAGATTCTTTTTTTTAGTTACATACTTTTTTTCAGCATAAGCAACCGGCACAAATTTCGAATGTTTTGCTTTGCTATAGTATGCTGCTATCGATGCAGCAGCTAAGATGGTTTCCTTAGGAAAATCTTTTACTTTTTCTTTTTTCCGCAGAATTGTGTGTGAACCGCTGGCACCGCGTACATGGAACCATAAATCATTTGGCTTTGCAAATTTTGTGGTAAGTAAGTCGTTCGATTTACTGTCTTTTCCCACAAATACATTGTAACCACCAGCGACAACAAAGTGTCTAAACTTAGTTTCAACCTTTTGCGGACCTTCGCTTACTTTTTTCAAAGCTGATAATTCATTATTCATTTTTTCTAAAATATAAGAATCTTCAATTGAATTTATTTTTTCTAATTGTTCTCTATTCTGATTTAGCTTAATCTCGGTTGAGTGTATTAATTCTTGAACTGACTCAAGCCGTTTTTTTTCTTCCTTTGCTTTGGAAAAATACATTTCAGCATTATCATGAAAAGTTTTACTCGGATCTAATTTTATGTTGATCAATTCTCCTGATGGACTTTCGATAGAAATCCTTTTGCTCCCCTTTTCTATTTTATTAAGATTTGATATTATCAAATTGCCTTTCAAACGATATTCGGTACTATTATCCGACAGACTTTCTTCAGATTTAAGCTTGATTAACTTCCTTTCCATTTTTTCTATTTGATGATAGACATTCTTTGAAAGATTTTCCTTTAGCTTTTCTTTGTTCAGCGATCTCTTCCTAGTGTAGAAAATCTTCTGCAAGGATGAAAAAAAATCACCGTGTTCTCGGATAATCGCTCCTTTGCTAAAAAATCTTCCAACCGAAAATGTTCCATCATCGTATTCTACTAGATTTGCACTATTAAATGCCTCCAGAATTTCCGAAAATGCCTCAAAGTGTGAAACCTCTTTTCCCTCTTTTTCTCTTGAGATAATTTCGGTTAAAATCTCTTTCCCGATAATTTGATGCAAAATGCTTTTCTCCCCATTTAGGAATGAATTGATGCATTCATTAAACTTAAACTTATCCTTGAAAACAGAAAAATCTATATTCGAGGCAGAATAAACCGTACTGAACTTTCGATTTTCATATTCTTTCTTTTTTTTTAATGACGATACAATTTGATCATCAGACACCAAACAGCAATTTGATTGATTCCCTCTAATTACAAATACAAGGTGATCACTCTCAAATTCAAATCGGATATTTCTTTCATATTGGTCTATTGAAAGCCGAATTACCTGTTTTCCCTCAAGAGAACTGAAATGTTGAGCAACATTTTTTTTTGCTTTGGCAAAATTATCACGAGAATAAATAAAAGGTGGAAGTGAATAGAAACTAAATACAAGAAATTTCGCAAATGAATCTTTTTCAAGCTTTACAACTAATTCATTCTTTGATTGGGAGAAAGATTCTACAAATGAATAATGCTGAAATTCACGCCTTAATTCATGAGTGACTCTTTGAAGAAAAAAGTAATTATCAAACATTCCAATTACGGAAACAGATTATTTTGATTTTATCAAACTGTCATACAAATAAATTAAAATAGTTGCCAATAGACCAATACCAAAGATCACCAAGAAAATTAAGTCTGGTCGGTTCATCTCTTTTACGAAAACAGTATAAATCCAACCGCCGAATGCACCGCCAAAACCCCACGCGATTGCGATGGGTAAAAAAGCAAAGCCTTGAAAAAGTGCCGCTTGCCCTTTTGGTGCAAGATCAGCAATATATTCATAGTATCTTGGGGCTTGAGTTTGCTCGCCGATTGAAAATAGAAATAATCCTGCTACAACTATTGGAATACTCAATGCAAAACTAAATAAGATATTGCTCTCTTTGATGAAAGAAAAAAATACACTTTCTGTAGCTGGCAGCACAAAGTACATCATTAACCAGCCAATTGCTCCGAGCAGAAAGCCAATTTGAATTGCTCTTTGTGTTGAAATATTTTTGGTCAGTCTATTTATTGGAATTTGAAAAAGAATAATCGTCCAAGCTCCGGTTGATAGAATTAATTCAATTGGCGCTTCTGGTGAAATAAAATCGGAAATGTAGAATGGAATTACGATAAAGAATTGCCAAAAAATTATCCAATACAAAGAAAATATAAGTAAGAATGCCATGAACTTGAAATTCTTCAAAACAAAAATCATATTTTTCATCACGGTTCGCAAATTTTCACGTTTTTCTTCGAGTTTCGCCGGTGGTTCTTTAAAGAAGATGAGAGTTGTAACAAACATTAATGCACAACTAATTGCTGAAACGAGATACACAAATTCAATCCCGAATGAATCTCGCACTAAATAAGCCAATAGCGGACCAATTGCTGCCCCCATGTTTACTAGCCAGTAATAAACTGCATATCCTAAAGATTTCGATTCAGGAGTCGAAGTTAGAGCAATTGTACCAAGTACACTTGGCTTAATGAATGATCCTCCAAAAGCAGTAAAAATTAAAATAACAGTCAGTATCCAATAAAGATTAAAGTTGGAGTAAAAACCAGAGAACAACTCCATTCCGGTTGAACCAATTAAAAAATATCCAATTGCTAAAACAGAAAAAGCAAACGAGAACGCTTTTCTATAACCAAACTTATCTATCAAAGCTCCGGCAAATATCGGAAGAAGATAAATCAATCCGCCAAAAATTGAAGACAATTGACCGGCTTGAACTTCGTTAAACTTTAAATGGTCGCGAAGAAATATGCTGAGGATTGTTGCTTGTCCATAATAAGCTAATCTTTCAAACAATTCCATGAAATTTGCAATCCAGAATTGCGGTTGAAACTCTCCTCGAATCTTTTGAATACTATTTGTTAATCTCAAGTTAACTCCGAATAATAATTATTAATTTTTGTGGATTTGTCTTCTATTAGGTGACATTAAATCAAAATGATTTCGTCTTGAATCTCACCAGTTACTTCAGCAGAACCATTATGATTTATAAACATATTTATTTCTGTACGGACAGCCATTTCACCTTTGATGTAAATCCCAGGTTCGATTGAGAACATGCAACCAGGCATGAGCATACGTTCATCCTTTGTTTCGAGATTATCTATGTTCGGTCCATTACCGTGGGTTTCTTCTCCGATTGAGTGTCCTGTCCTATGAATAAAATATTTTCCAAATCCGGCTTTCTTCACAACGTTTCGGCACACATCATCCACTTGCCAGCCATAACATTTTTTCCCTTTGGAAAAATTTTCTTTAACAAAATCAACAGCTGCATTACGCGCTGCTTTTACTGCTTCGAAAATGTTTATATACTTCTGAGGCGGATTATGACCCACGTATCCGACCCAGGTAATATCGTAATAAATCCCTCCCTCTACATTCTTTTTTGCCCAAAGATCAATTAAGACGGTATCTCCTTCTTTAAAGTAATAATCCCCTTCTTTCTTTGGTTCAAAATGCGGATCGGCTGGATTGTCATTAATTCCAACAATCGGTTCTGCACTTGTAATTAAATTGTTTTCACTGAATCGCTGCATTATGTACTGCTGTAATTCCCACTCAGTCAGTTTTTTGCCAGAGTCTATAGATTCACGGATTTGATTAAAGGCATCTTTTCGAATTTCATCAATATCCTGTTGAGCCTCTTTGTGAAGTTGATAACCTCGTTCATCTATTAAAGCTTCGAATATGGAAATTAAATCTGCTGAAGAACTGATCTTATGTCCCAAACTTTTTATCAGTTCAATAGTTCCAGCATCAACGATCGATACATACGGAATATTATTTTTTGATGAATATTGCATTGCAATTTTTTTTGGGCTGCCAAGGATTTGCTTCAATAAGCGATGCTGTTCTGTCCAAGCCAAATAAATACTTTTTTTACCGGGCAGAGAATCGAGCTTTGTTGATTCCACAGCCGAAACGAGTTTTTTCGGTTCTCCCTTGACGGGAATAAAATAAAACCACCGCCTGGTTGTGTGCTTATTTTCCAATCCTAAAATTCGATATGCAAGATGATCGCGATTATGAAAATCGTAAAACAACCAGCCATCGAACTTATTTCGCTTAAGTTGCTCTTGTATTTGTTTGATATTCATCTCTTCTCCGATGTTTTCGATTTATGCATTTTTGTCAAAGTTATAAATAAGCATTCAAATTACCAACTTACACAGGTAATGATCTAGTTCGAGGAAGAATTCAGGATTTAACTGATCTTGGGATAAATATTTTATAAACAACAAGTAATTTTTGTTATATTGCAACTCCAAAAAACACTATTGATCTTACGTTGTCGGAGTAAATTAATGTACTTTATTTTTTTCGGACCACCTGGCGTTGGTAAAGGGACTCAAGCGAAAATTCTTTCAAGAAAGTACCAGATACCGCACATTTCAACTGGTGACATGCTTCGTGAAGCATTTACCAATAAGACAGAATTAGGTGTAAAAGCAAATGCACTGATGGAGAAAGGTTTGCTTGTGCCCGATGATCTGATGTTCAAAATAGTCTATGAGACGCTTGCCTCCGATAAATGCAAAAATGGTTTCATCTTAGACGGATTCCCAAGAAATATTGAACAAGCTGAAGAACTTGACAATATTTTTTCAGAAATGAATATAACTAATGTAATTATAATTTTGTTAGACCTAGATGAGACTGAAATTATCAGGCGCCTCTCCAACCGAAGAAATTGCAAGAGCTGTGGAGCACTTTTTAATCTACTGAGTGATTCATTGAACAGTAAATGTCCGAAGTGTAATTCAGACGGCACGATTTACCAACGAGATGACGATAAGGAAGAGGTGATCAGAAAACGATTAGTAGTTTATAAAGAGTTTACGTTCCCTCTAAAAAAATATTACCAACAGAATTCTCATTTGATCATAATCGATGGCTTTGGAGAGATTGATGAAATTACTGAAAGAATTTCCAGTTCAATCGAAAAGCTTACGAAGAGATAATATTAACCATATAAAGTTTTTCATCTTGCAATTTTAATGTTCTCGCCGGATTCTTTTTGACAATTTCATAATTGTGAGTGGCAATTAATACTGCTGTCCCCCTAGCATTAATATCTTTTAAAATATCAACAATTTGAGAAGAAGTATCCGGATCAAGGTTTCCGGTCGGTTCGTCGGCAAGTATTAAAATCGGATCATTAATTATTGCTCTCGCAATAACAACTCTTTGCTGTTCACCGCCAGATAATTGATGTGGATAACTGTTACGCCTGTGACTCAATCCAACAAGAGACAGCGCATTGAAAATTTTTCGCTTTATTTCTTTTTTAGGTGAAGTAACAGAATGCAGAACAAATGATAAATTCTCTTCTATCGTCCGATCGTTCAATAATCGAAAATCTTGAAAAATAATTCCAAGCTTTCTTCGAAGCATTGGGACATACTTTTCCTTCATAAATTGAGAGTTAAATTCTCCGACTGCAACTATCCCCGATTTCGGAATCAAATCCATATAAATTAATTTTAGAACTGTCGTTTTCCCGGAACCGCTCGCACCTATCATATACAACAATTCACCGGATTCCATTACAAAATTAATTCCATTCAGAACTGAATGCCCAGCGTAATCAAAATAGACCTTTTCAAATGAGAGTATCATTTAAATGAACTCCGATTTTGGTAAATTTTTTCTGCACACTTAATCGCTACGATCATACTTTTTGGATTCGCAAGATTTTTCCCTGCTAAGTTAAATCCTGTTCCATGATCTGGACTAGTCCGGATGAGAGGAAGACCAGCAGTAAAATTAACTCCTTCATTAAAATTTAATAATTTGAAAGGAACAAGGATTTGGTCGTGGTACATTCCAACTACACAATCAAATTTTTTGTAGCACTTCTGTCCATAAAAACCGTCTGCAGAAAAAGGACCTCGATATATTACTCTTTTGGAATTTAATTTCTTTATAACAGGACTGACGATTTCTTTTTCTTCAGTTCCGATTAGACCACTTTCACCTGCATGTGGATTTAATCCAAGTACAGCAATTGTTGGAGACAACTTTCGGAAATCTTGTTTTAAACTATCTTTAATAACGGAAAATTTTTTTTCGAGAAGATCACGGGATATTATTCGAGAAAGTTTCTTAATTGGTTCGTGAATTGTTGCAAGAGCCGCTATCATTATTTTAGAGAGAAACATCATAGCATAATTATCAGTTCGAAAACGATTTGCAAAAATTTCAGTGTGTCCTGGAAACTTCGAACCGGCTTTCAAAATTGCTTCCTTAGATATCGGTGAAGTTACTATGACATCTATAACTTTTTCATCCCAGAGTTTTATTGACTCGGAAATCGAAGTTAGAGCAATATTCCCTGAACTTTGACTCGGAGCGCCATATGATATAGTAGATTTACCGAGATCAACAAATTCACAGTTTGAATAATCGCTGAGTTTATTTCTTGAGATTTGATTTAGGAAAACATTTTTTGGCCCAATTAAATAATACTTGTAATCTTTCTTTAATTGCTTGATTGACTTAATCGCAATCTCGGGACCAATTCCATTAATATCTCCACACGTTATGCCAATTTTCAACATGTGTTATTTCTTTATTTTAAAGTTTCCGCTTCGATCATCATCAACAAAAATAAATTGGTGATTTATCTGCCCTTCGTACTTCCAAATTTCGATGGCTTTTCCATCTTGACTAAAACTGCGCTCATTGGTTTTTGGTGTACCATACAGCAAGTAAATTTTTCCACGATCGCTCAATGCTCCATCTTGAATTTGAAGACTTTTGAATGTTACAGTCGCAAAATCTGCACGATGATAGAATTCTGCCATTAATTCATTAAAGGGGGTGTTTGGGGTAGGATCAAATTTTTTCCATGCTTGAAAAAGTTCAATGTACTTCGCTTCATCTGAATATGATGTGATCTCTTTTGTAAAATCTTTTTCAAAAATAAATTCAGCCAGTCTAACCGATGCAGATATATTTTTTAAGTATTCCGGCTTATTAAACCAAACAACTTTGAATGGGATTTTTTCTTTAGTATTTGAATTAAATTTTAAGAAGTAATTACCTTCCAATAGTTTTAACTTTTCGAAGTTGTAAAGCGATAAATCAGATGAGTAACCATTTACTCGTTCAACTTCAAAGATACTATTTTCGAATTCAACAATAATCTTTTGTTCAGTTGGCTTATATGGAAGTACAAGAAGGTTTTTCGTCGCATCAAATGAGTATACATTTGAAAACTTCGTAAGAATCGAATCTGAAAAAATGATTCTTACATCTTTCTCACTGATAAAGATAGGCATCATTTTCGGCTCGGATGTTAATGAAAAATTGAATGGGGGTAATCTCAACTCAACATTTCTATTTACATCATTTAATGACAATTTCGCTTTCAACATTTCCTTGGGAAGAGATAATAAGAATTTATTCGAATAAAATAGTTCTTTAGAAATAGTCTGTTCATAAGCTGCACAACTTAGATTAACTTCTATAATCTGCCTATCAATTACAAAATCTTTCTCATCTAATATCTCTAATTGAACTTGAACATTGGCTTTGAATGTATCTGATACTGTCTTGTTGAAGATTAATAGATCGTGCCTAATATTAAAATTAAGAACAAAATTCTCTTTCACTTGAGGTGGATTAATCCAGATGGAATGTTGGAATTTATTCCCATCAATTTGGGAGTATAAGAAGCTAATCTGTGTCAAAAAAAATAGGAAGCTAAAAAGGATTTTCATTTAATAATTACCATCTTTTTCAAATTGATAAATGAATCTGTTCTGAGTTCGTAAAAATAAACTCCACTTGATAAATTGAAGTAAGATGAATTCAATTCAATTGAATAATCGCCAGCAGGTTTAACTTCATCCACCAGTGAAACTACTTCTCTTCCAATCAGATCATAAACCTTGATCTTAACATGCGAAGTTATGGGGATTTGATATTTAATAATCGTGGATGGATTGAATGGATTAGGGTAATTTTGATGCAAGACAAAATTTCTTGGCAATCTTTTTTCATTTCCATCATTAATCGAAGTAGAAAGATCAAAGTAGCTGAAGATTGAATTCATCAATGCGGTTCTTGATAATTGGCCAATAATTGTCTCGAATGGAAATCCCATCACCATCACTCCACCATTTTTGCTTCCACCTTCAAATAAACCTTTGAAACCCACAGCTGCAATTCGAGAATTTGCATAACGCAAAAGCACTTGACTTCCTCCAATTGTGTCAAGTGCATCAGGATAATCTTCGTTGTATGGAGAACCTGCTGAAACTAATCCATAATTGAAATTTAAACTTTGAAATAGGGTACCAGCCTCGCCATTAATCGTGAGACTGCCTGAATTATCCATCAAATAACCGGATTTCAAAAAATTATTAAAAAATAATTTATCCTGTGATGTTCCATTACTGAAAAGATCATATCCAATTTCCGAACCAGTCACAAATAATTTCCCGCCTTGCCGCAAATACTGTTTTACAATTTCCTGCTCAAGAGAGCTAAATGCTTCATCTGATGTGGATTCATCCCCTAAAAACCAAATCACCAAGTCATAATTGGTCAAATTAATATGGCCTGCAATTATTGCAGAATTAGAGGTTGATTGAAAATCCGTACTGAAGCTTTTAGCATAGTAAGCAACAAAATCATGATATACTTGTTTGTAACTTCCTGAGGTTCGCGTAAATCCGTCCACTATCAAGGTCTTAGGTATCCCTTTGTTTATTCTCACACCATACACATCACTCTGAACACTGAGATTCGCTGAAGGAGCTGTATCGACGGCAGTAATTCTGAAAAATATTTCTTTATCAAAGGTATAATCATAAGATTTCGAAGTAACAGTGGAAGTTAGAACATTTTCATTATCTCTTAAACTCCAGCCCGAATTATCAAACGAAAAAAATAATCTATGCCCCTTCAAATCAGGCGTAGAATTTTGCTCCCACTTAATTGATACGGAATTTGTTGATTCTGAGGTGACAGAATATAAATTAGTTTGTGAAGGAGGAATTAAATCCAGGTCTGTCTTTGTGATTGGAACATAAACTGTGTCCGCATTTCTTCTCGTATCGTAAGTATAAATCATTACAACATAGTTTCCATTTGGAAGTGAACCAGCATCCCAATAATTATTCGTAACAATCCGAGTTGCAGCGACATCACTGGCACCTTTACCATTGGTTAATATATACACATGGTTTGAAGTAGATGCTTCTGGACGGTAGTAATTGTAATTCACATAATCGTTCAAAGGTTTCGAATAATATTGATAACGAAGTGAATTACTCGGTGGATTATAAATGACAGTCTGCGTATCGGCTGATAAAATTTTATATCCTATGCCATAGCTGCCATTATTAGAACCGCTGCTTGAGCCGCTGCCATTTACTTCCTGGATATGAACAATTATATCAACTTTTCCTCCAATATTGGTCGCAGGTAATTGGAGTGTCGATTCATCAACGAAAAAACGAACAGTTCGAATGTTTGGCTTCCAGATGTCGACTAAGTTTAACAAACCGCCATCAGGTCTGATGGCATTTATTTCCAAAGATGTATTGCCAAGATAATACTCAATCAAATGAACGTGGTCGATTGCAATTGTTGAAATAGTTTCGCCCTGACTAACAACTTGACCAACCGTTCTGACAGGATTCGTATGATAGTAAGTTAAATCTTTATTCTTTCCATCAATCACAGTTCGTACACGAATGTAATTATCATAACCTGTCGGATCTGAAGTGTAAGCGACTGTAACTGTACCTGGCAGAACAGCTAATACTGGAGTTCCTGCCGGTGCGGGTATATCAACCCCATTATGATAGTGCCCAGATGTTGAGGTGCTCCGATATTCACAAAATGTACCGCTAATTGTACGGGATTGGTTTACAGGACTTAAAGGCCAGGGATACTTTGTTGTATCTTGTGCATGGAGGATTGCTGAATTAAAAATAATTGAAAGGATTATGAGTGTAAGCTGTTTCAATATTTTTTGTCGTTAATATTCTTTATTAGCTATTCATGGAGTTTAAAAATTCTTTATTATTTTTTGTTCCTCTCATTTTTCCGAGTAGGAATTCCATAGCTTCGACTGCGGAAAGATCGCTAATTATCTTGCGAAGAATCCAAATACGGTTCAATGTTTCTTCTTTGATTAAAAGTTCTTCGCGACGGGTTCCACTTCTATTAACGTCGATCGCAGGGAAAATTCTTCTATCACTTAAATTTCGATCCAGTACGATTTCAAGGTTTCCAGTTCCTTTGAATTCTTCAAATATAACTTCGTCCATTCTGCTGCCAGTGTCGATTAATGCAGTCGCAATAATCGTTAAACTGCCTCCTTCTTCGGTATTTCGCGCAGCGCCAAAAAATCTTTTTGGTTTGTGTAACGCATTTGCGTCAACACCGCCAGAGAGAATCTTACCGCTGTGCGGTATAACCGTATTGTGAGCTCGGGCTAATCGAGTAATGCTATCCAATAAAATTACTACATCATGACCAGATTCGACTAAACGCTTTGCTTTCTCGATCACAATTTCAGCAACTTGTACGTGACGTTCTGCAGGCTCATCAAAAGTTGAAGAAATAACTTCAGCTTGAACTGAACGTTTCATATCTGTTACTTCTTCCGGACGTTCGTCGATAAGCAGTACAATCATTTTAATTTCCGGATGATTACGTGTGATGGAGTTAGCTATTTTCTGCAGAAGAATTGTCTTACCAGACTTTGGCGGCGAAACAATTAATCCTCTTTGCCCTTTTCCGATTGGTGCAAGCAGATCGACTATTCGGGCTGAGTACTCACCAGGAGCGGTCTCAAGCTGGATTTTCTTTTCAGGATAGAGTGGAGTTAAATTATCAAAAAGCCGGCGGCCCATAATTTTTTCTGGTTCACCGTTATTTACTGATGTAACTTTCAACAGTGCAAAAAATCTTTCACCATTTTTTGGAGGACGAACCTCTCCGCTCACTGAATCCCCAGTTCTAAGATTAAATTTCTTAATTTGAGACGGTGAGACATAAATATCGTCCGGTGATGGGAGATAATTGTAATCGGATGATCTCAAGAATCCATATCCATCAGGTAAGACTTCCAACACACCAGCACTAAAGGAAACTCCATCCTTGACGGCTTTAGTCTCCAATATTTTATAAATCAAATCTTGCTTTCTGAGATCGGCAAAACCATCTATCTCGAGTTCTTCCGCTATTTTGTTCAATTCAACTATCTTCTTGCTTTTTAATTCGGCAATATCCATTAACCTATCCTTTACAATTAAAAATGATTGTGATTATTTGCATTTTTCAAGCATTGAGGAAATATTTTTTCTCAAATAAGTAGAACGTTTTTGTAATCCATTATTAAACGTTGTGGGAAATGTGGAATAACTGGTTACAAATTTACGCATTTGTCAATTAATGTCAAGAATTATTTCTCAATTGTGAAAATTTTTCTTATTCCAATTTTTTTGATTCAAGATGTTCCAAAGCTTCGCCAACTACATAATTTGAACCGAATATGAAAACTGCGGAATCTTTTTCACAGCTGGTTAACGCAAGCTCAATGGCATTAGCCACGCTTTTTCCATCGAAAACTTTTACTGGATTATTAAATTTTGATGCCAGCTCAGATGAGGTAATCGCTCTCATAGTTTTAGCGCAGCAGGTGAAAATTTCATCAAATGTCCCACATATCAAATTCAGCGAGTCACTAATTTCCTTATCCTTCATAACTCCAAAAACTGCAATTCTATTATTGACTTTAAGGTCATTTACCTCATATATGAAACTTTCGAATGCAGAAGAATTGTGGGATGTATCAATAATAATTAACGGTTGTTGTGAAATGCGCTGAAATCTTCCTTGAAATAAAAAATTTCTATGAAGGTTTTTAATTCCATTCTCTACTTTCGTTATGAAGTTTGTTTCATTCAAAGACAAAGTTTCGACTGATGCTATACTAGTAATAAGATTATTTATTTGAAATTCACCATAAAGCAGTGAAACTAAATTATATACTTTTCCAGTTTTTTGAGAGTTAATTTTGAGCTGCATACTCGGAAAGGATTTCTCCAGAGCTTCGAGATCGTACAGAAACTGAACATCTGTACAACTTGCGTTTTTCTCTAAACAGGTTTTAAATAAAATCTGTTTTACTGGATCATGATTGAATCCAACTATAACAGGAACATTTTGCTTAATTATTCCTCCTTTTTCGAAAGCGATTTTTTCCAAAGTATCGCCAAGCATATCCGTGTGATCGAAACCAATCGAAGTTATCACACTCAATTCCGGCACGATTACATTAGTAGAGTCTAGTCTTCCGCCAAGTCCGGTTTCTATCACAGCGAAATCGACTTTTTGGTCAGCAAAATATTTAAAGGCGATTGACGTAGTAACCTCAAAGAACGTTGGTTTGATAGATTCAACTTGATGTTTCAATAACTGTGTGTATTCCACCAATTCATCATCTGATATCATCGTTCCGTTAACTTGAATCCTTTCATTGAATTTTACAAGATGAGGTGAAGTGTACAATCCAACTCTATAATTCATCTCCCTTAAAATTGATGCTATCAACGTTGCAGTTGAACCTTTTCCATTTGTTCCAGCGATGTGAATCGATTTAAACTTTGATTGAGGATTATCAAGATAACTGAGCAGTTTGTGTGTATTGTCCAATCCAAACTTAATTCCATACTTCTGAAGCGAATATAAAAAGTTGAGAGTTTCTTTATAACTCAATGTAGATTAAAAAAGTTGAAGTTTACCGATTAATTCTTTGACCGATTTTACATTATTGTTAATGAGGTATTTAACTAAATCCGAAATTATTTTTTCCGTGCAATCAGGTTCAACAAAATTATGAGTACCAATTTGAACTGCCGTTGCGCCTGCCAAGAGAAATTCAATTACATCAGAATAATTTGATATTCCACCAATACCAATTATTGGAATATCAACTTCCTTATAAATTTGAAAAACTTTTGCAACAGCCAGCGGTTTAATTGCGGGCCCGGACAACCCACCTGTATTATGGGATAATTTCGGTTTTCTCTTTGTAATGTCAATCACCATTCCGATAAATGTATTTATTGCGGATACTGCTGCAGCTCCATTCTCTTTTGCCACTTGAGCAAATTCTGCGATCCGGGTTACGTTTGGAGTCAATTTTATTATGATAGGCTTTGTTGATACTGCGACAGTTTTTTGTGTAATCTCACCAACTTTTAAACAATTCGTTCCAAATTCGAGTCCACCATCATGAACATTTGGGCAGGAAACATTTATCTCGAAAGCATCAATTTTTTCATTAGTCATTAACCGCACACATTCAACATATTCCTCGACAGAACTTGCAGCAACATTGGCAATGATCTTAGTGTCAAATTGGTTCAACAATGGCAATTTCTCTTTTAAAAATCTTTCCACGCCAATATTTGCTAGACCAATTGCGTTAAGCATGCCAGAAGGAGTTTCAACGATTCTTGGCGGCGGATTCCCCTTACGAGGCTTGAGCGAAAGTGATTTCGTAACTATTGCACCAAGTTTATTGATATCTACAAAATCACTTGATTCAAGTCCATAACCAAAAGTGCCGCTTGCAACAAAGATTGGATTATTAAATTCAAGAGAACCAATTTTAACTTTTAAGTCAGGCTTGCTCACAGTTTCACATCTCTGACGTTGAACACAGGTCCATCTTTACAAACCAGAAAATACTTTTCACCATTCGAGGATTCCATCGGGCAGCCCTGACAAATTCCAAAGCCACAAGCCATTGCCGCTTCAGTTGAAATTTCACAATCGAAATTATTTTCAAGTGCAAACTTTGAAAGGGCTTTTAACATCAGTGTAGGTCCGCAGCCATATAGTTTTACTTTTGAGTCGAATGATCCTTTTTGAAACTCATCTGAAAGCAACTCAACGACGTTCATTTTTTTCCCATATGAGCCATCATCGGTGGCGAATGAAATGTTTTCAAGCTTGTATGAGATCAATAATTCTTTTGTGCGTGCACCAACAAATGATTTGATATTGACATCCGGTTTTAATCTCGAAATCAAAAATGGAAAGGGGGCTGAACCAAGACCGCCGGCAACAATGATTGCACTCTCAAAATCTTTATCAATAGAGAAGCCCTTACCAAGAGGACCGATCACGTCCAACGACCCTCCTGCTTTTTTTTCTGCCAAGACTTTTGTACCCATACCGAATACACTGAATAGGATACTAAATGTGTCATAATTAACTTCGCAGATACTGAAGGGTCGGCGTAAGTATGGATACAATCCATTCGATACTCGAACATTTACAAATTGTCCAGGTTTAGCATCTTTTGCAATTTCCTTCGATTTAAAAGTCAGTAAATGGATTTGATCCGAGACTATTTTTCTATCTACTATTGGGCTAATAATCTGATACAAGTTAAATTGCTTTGTGAGTTTTTCTACTTATGGAAAATTAATTTTTCTTCTCAATATCTTCAATCTTATCAAGTCTTTTTTGATGTCTTCCCCCCTCGAAATCAGTTTTAAGCCATAGGAGGAGAAGTGACTTAATGAAATCTGTATTATTGACTCGTGCCGCGAATGTAATCACATTACTATTGTTATGTTCGCGTGAACTTTTCACAGCATACTCATTGTAACCAATTGCTGCACGTATCCCTTTGACTTTATTTGCACAAATTGCAGAAGGATTTCCGGTCGCATCGAAAATAATTCCACGATCGGAAATCAAGTTCTTAACTGATAATGCAACTGCATATGCGAATTCCGGATAATCGCATGGTTCCTCTGAATAAGTTCCAACATCTTCGACTTGATAACCTTTTTCGAGTAAAAATTTTTTCACTTCTTCCTTAACTCTATATCCAGTGTGATCACATCCCACTGCAATCTTTTTTATTTTCGAATCGGATTTTAAATCAATTTTCTCAGCAATAGATTTTTTTTCGACAATGGTAAGTTTGTGCTTGCTTATCAAATCGATTGCAGAAGGAGTTAGAATCGCACCATGAGGAATTTCAATTTCCTTACTTCCGGTTTTTACGATTTGTAAAATTTTTCCTTCTGTTATAAGCTTTTTCATAGGAAGTCGTTAATTTTTTTCTTCTTCAAATAGTCAACAACTTTCTTAACATCCTGCGAATTGTTACGATTTGCCACAAGTAATGCATCATCAGTATTGATCACGATTAAATTTTCGATTCCGATGCAAGCGGTAAATTTACTTTCAGAATGTATCAAAGAGTTATGCACTCCTTCAATGAAAAAATTACCATGTAAGCTGTTCCCAAATTCATCACGGTGACTTAATTGATAAACTTCTTCCCAACTTCCGACGTCGCTCCACCCGAAAGTACTGCGGATTACAAAGACGTTATCGGATTTTTCCATTATTCCGTAGTCAATTGAAATACTTCTCAGCATGCCGTACACGGTTTCAAGCGTTTTCTCGTAGTCACCTTTAACAACAGACTTTTGGATTTTATTTAATCCATCCATCAAATCAGGCATATGCTTCCCAATTTCTTTAAGAATAGATTCTACTTTCCAAATAAACATACCGCTGTTCCATACAAAATCGCCGCTTTCCAAAAATTTCTCAGCAGTTTGATAATTTGGTTTTTCAGCAAATGTTTTTACCTTAAAAATATTTTCTTCGATCTCTTGATCTTCTCTCTGAATGTAACCATAACCGGTTTCAGGTCTTGTAGGTTGAATTCCTATTGTGACGAGACCGTTTTTTTTGTAAGCAAACTTCGCTGCCTTTTTCATAATATCAAGAAAAGCATCTTCATCGCGGATGATGTGATCGGCGGGAAGAATAAGAGTTACTGCGTCTTTATTAAAATTATCAATAAGTACTGAAGCCAATCCGATGCAAGCTGCTGTGTTTCTCCCAAACGGTTCGACAATTATGTTATTCTGAGGAATTTGATTCAGTTGGTTATGAATTTCGGTCTTCTGTACTTTATTCGTAACGATGTAAATATTTTCTGGTTTAACAATTTTGGAGATCCGCCGAACCGTATCTTGGATCATTGTGTGTTCTCCAAAAATTTTCAATAGTTGTTTTGGCATTTTTTCTCGGCTTCGCGGCCAAAATCTTGAACCGACACCGCCTGCCATTATTACTGCATAAAGTTCCATTTATACCTCATATGAAAGATCAGTAAGTTTTTTAACTAAGTAATTATGATTTTCCCAATAGGATTCAAGTTCTATGTCTTTATCCTTGATTAGTGCTACAATTATAATTAATGTACTTCGAATAAGTTCTGCTTCGTTTTTCGTAGCGGGAAGTTTTTTGTCTCGCATTGCAAGCAAGGCAGCCCAATATGTTTTTATCATTTTGGCAATTACTTCATGCCCTAAAGATTCTGCAGTTGTAAGACTCTTATAAGCCTGTGTGATCAATTCCTCTTCTCTGTTTTCATCATAACTTGATGTTGTTATCTTACCAAGATAATCATCGAGTTCCTTTATATTATCCACTAAGCTTGTTTCGAACTCATAAAAAATTTCTTCGTCTGTTTTTGGGCGCTCGTCCGAACTTTTTCTGCTTTCACGGTGAAAAGTTCCTTCTCTGTCACCTAATTCTTCTCTAAGAATAAATTCTTTCTGAGTCGTGGGCTCGTCAATAGTTTCTTCATCACTTTCAGCATCATTATCGACCAATTCAAATTCACTGTTTTTCTCAGATTCTGCAATTATTGGAGAAAAAGCTTCAGTCTCAATATTTTCATCATCAAATAAACTTAACTCATGCTCTTGTTCTTCCGTCTTATCATGTTGGAATTGTCCGTTATCAATTTGTTCTTTTTTGTCCAAGTTAATTATTTCTGTTTCTTCCTTTTCCAAATCTGAAACAGGCATAATACTTTCATTTACTGCTTCGTGTTCTGAAATTTCTTTAACTTCTTTATGCGCAGAAACATCAATTAATCCTATACCGTCGTCGACTTCGACCAATGGTTCAACTTCTTTTCCTAAAAATTCGTGCAATTCCAATTTATCTTCTTCCGAAATTTCCTCCGGGGATTTTTCTTCATTCTGCTTTTCGGGCAGTTCTTTGATCTCATAAAAAGTAAAAGTCGAATCGTCGAATACAATTTTTGGGCGTGATGATTTGTCAATATTCAATACAGCAGTTGATCTGCCTTGCAGAAATCTACGTAATGCTGAAGTGAGTGCATCGCGGTCATCACAGAATTGATAACTTACCCTTTCAAGATCTATATGAGCTTTATTTAATCTGCGATAAATTGTCAGCATACGCTGAGATGTTTCCTCTAATCCTTTTACTCTTTCCATAGTTTTGATTTCGGGAAAAATATCCGCAGCATTTTCCAAACGCGTCATTAATCGAGATAAAAGTTTTTCCTTTTCACGATCAGTTAAGCGTAAGCGTGATGTTGAGCTTTTTAAAACTTGGACTATGTAAAATTTAACGAAATCCAATTCAATAAATATATATTCTTGGTACTCTGCTGGTTATTGATGTACAAACTTCGTATGGTATTGTATTGATTAATCTGCTTATGTCTGTTGCATTAAATGTCTGAGATCCATTTGAACCGATGAGTATTACTTCTTCCTTATTGCTAATATTATCATCTCCCAAATCTATCATTATTTGATCCATGCAGACACGGCCAACAACATTATAAATTTTATTTTTAATTATTGCCTTACCAATGTTTGAGAGCAAGCGATTATATCCATCGGCATAACCGATTGGAAGAGTTGCAATGTTTGTTTGTTTGTCTGTTGTGTAAATTCTTCCATAGCTGATGCTTGCTCCCTTTTCAACAGATTTTGTATAAGATATCCTTGTTTTCAATGACATGACTGGTTTGAGTTTAACACTCTCGGTAGTTTCATCTGAAGGATAATATCCATATAGAGAAATTCCAGGTCGAACCATATCATAATATGATTCCGGTAAATCTAAAATTGCACCACTATTCGAAGTATGAAAGTATTTAATTCTAGGATATTCTTTTTTTGCGATATCTCTAACTTTCTTAAATTTTTCCAATTGATCGAATGCAAAATTTTTATTTCTTGCATCCGAAGTTGCAAAGTGTGTATAAATTCCTTCTAAAAATATGTTTTTTTGCTTTTTTATCCAATTGATATAATCTTCTGCTTCGAGATGATTTACTCCTACACGCCCCATGCCTGTATCAACTTTCAAATGAAATTTTCCAATTTTTCTTATTTGATTGCATACTTTCGAGAAGTCCTCTATTTGATCTAATTCATAAAAAGTCGGTGTGATATTTTGGTTAATGATAAACTTAAAATATTCCGGATCGATCTTTCCGAATACCAATAGTTTCTCACTCTTGAACACATTCCGAAACTCAATCGCTTCTTCGAGCAATGCAACACCAAAGTATTCAGGTTTTGGATTTAATTTTCGTAAAGCTTTTACACACTCTATCATACCATGTCCATAGGAATTTGCTTTGACTACTGGCATAACATGAACATTTTTACCCACTTTTTTAGCTATTGAAAGATAGTTATGCCTAAGGTTCGACAAGTTGATTTCAGCATACGTCGGTCTCATCGATACAAATATACGAATCTGATTTTGTTATTCTAAGGAGTTGATAGAGAGGTTAATTGTTAATCGTTATTTGTTAATTGCAGAGTTTCATTCTTCATAAACCATCAATCAATATTCATTCATTATTCAATATTCCAATGAGCTCTTGGAATTTGAATATTGGTATTGGTCATTTACTACTTCTTCATCATTTCCAATTTTGAATTTCTTATCTGATTTTATAATTTCAAACCATTCTGAAACAATTGAAAGTTCGAGATGAAACAGCACGAAAGAACCAATGAAGGATTGATACGAGGATTAACAGTCACTGCAGCAACGATGCTCGTTGTGGGTTCTATGATCGGCTCTGGAGTTTTCCGAAAACCAGCAAGCATGGCAGAACAATTAATGTCTCCAGAATTAATGATTCTTGCATGGATTGTTGCCGGTATTTTTACTCTCATTGGTGCATTGACAAATGCAGAAATAGCTGGAATGATCGATGCAACCGGAGGACAGTATAAATACTTTCGCACCATGTTCGGCGATTTCATCGCATTTATATACGGTTGGTCTATTCTTGCTGTAATTCAAACCGGAAGTCAAGCTTCTATAGCCGTAGTTTTTTCAGAATATCTTGGCTACTTTTTTAAGTATCCGCAATTTTCAGAAGAGATTCAGAAATTTTCAATATACGTTCCACTCGTTGGAAATATTTATCCGCTTCAAGATTTTGGCACAAAAGCAGTTGCCATATTGTGTCTCTTGTTTCTTACAGGTGTTAATTATGTTGGAGTGGTCTTCGGCGGTGGTGTTCAGACAGTTATTACTTTTGTGAAGATCGCCTCAATTCTTATCCTCGCAGCATTGGCATTCGGTTTTGGGAGCGGAGATGTCGCGAATCTTTATTCAGGATTTACAACACAGCACAGCGGCGATATGAATATGATTGCAATGTTTGGTCTTGCTCTCGCAGGTGCATTCTGGGCCTACGACGGATGGAACAATGTTACTTTCGTTGCGGGTGAGGTCAAAGATCCAAAACGAAACGTACCGAGAGCTTTATTTCTCGGTACATTGACGGTGATGATTGTCTATGTAATTATAAATCTTGCATACATTTATGTGATTCCAGTTGAAAAGATCGCTAAATCACCATTAGTCGGTGCAACAGTTGCAGAAATAATTTTCGGACCAATTGGAAGTGCAATAATATCCATAGCAATAGTGATTTCAACCTTCGGTGCGGTCAATGGAAGTATATTAGCAACTGCAAGAGTTCATTTTGCAATGGCCCGCGATAATATGTTTTTCAAAAAGCTTGGTGAGTCTCATCCAAAATTTATGACACCGGGAGTTTCTTTAATCGTCCAGGGAATTTGGTCTAGTATTCTGACTTTAACAGGAACATTTGATACGATTACAGACTATGTCATTTTTGCATCATGGATGTTTTATGGATTGGGAGCCTATGGAGTTTTCGTACTAAGAAAAAAAATGCCCGATACTCCGCGTCCTTACAAAGTGATTGGATATCCTGTTCTTCCAGCAATCTTTGTTATCTTCTCAGTGCTATTTGTTGGGAATACAATCATCTCCGATACAAGCAATGCGATGATGGGTTTAATTTTGGTATCTCTCGGAGTTCCATTTTATATTTATTGGAAGTATATAGGCAAAAAAAGAAACCAATAATTTTATGAAGAAAATATTCTTAATCGATGCGATGGCAATGGCTTACAAGGCTTACTTTGCATTCATTAATAGACCATTACGAAATAGTAAAGGGCAAAACACAAGTGCTGTCTATGGTTTCTTTGCCTCTTTGCTGCGGATCCTCGAGAAAGAAAAACCTGATTATCTGGCTGTGGCTTTTGATCTCAAAGAGAAAACATTCCGTCATAAAAAATTTCCAGAGTACAAGGCAAACCGCCAGGAAATGCCCGAGGAAATGATTTATCAAATTGATTATATCAAGCAAATTCTCGAAGCGATGGATGTCTCAATGCTTTCTATCCCTGGATATGAAGCTGATGATATAATCGGAACGCTGGTTCATTCACTCAAAGAACAAAAACTCAAACTTTATTTAGTAACACCGGATAAAGATTATTTTCAATTAATTAACGATTCAACCATAATCTATAAACCGGCAAAAAGTATAGACGAAGCTGAATTAATTGACGAAGTTAAATTGTTTGAAAAAATGGAACTAAGCCCATCGCAGATAATAGATTTTTTAGCTTTGACAGGTGATAGTTCAGACAATATTCCAGGTGTTAAGGGCATTGGTGAAAAAACGGCGTTAACACTTTTGAAAGAATTCAATTCTCTTGATAACATTTATAAAAACATCTCCTCAATCTCAAAAGCCAGTGTAAAACAAAAACTATCGGAGCAGAAAGATTCGGCGTATCTTTCGAGGGAATTAGTTACAATAAATTTGCATACGCCCATCCAATTTAAGCTTGATGACTTCAGTCTGAAGAAGCCAAACTTGAAAGCTTTGGATCAAATATTAACTGAACTTGAAATACGATCACTTAAAAAACGCATTCACGAGCTTTATGATATTCCGGAGCAAAATTTATTTTTTGATGAAAAGAAATCTCCTTCCGAACAGTTTAGCACATACGCGCAATTTAATCCTGCCGATACACAGTATGAAATCCTTCGAACTGAAGAAGAGGTCAAAAGATTAATAGAAAAAATTATTAATGCGCATGAATTTACGTTTGATACCGAAACTGATAATCTAAACGCGATTGATGCAAGACTTGTTGCTATATCATTTTGTCTTCGAGTGAATGAAGCCTATCTCATTAAATTTGATAAACATAGCACTCTCCCAATAAAGTCCAAGTTACTCGAATTATTGAAACCAATTTTTAAGGACGAAAAAATTCTCAAGATTGGCCAAAACCTTAAATATGATATGACTGTACTTGATAAATATGGAATTGAAATAACGGGACCGCTCTTTGACACGATGGTAGCTTCGTACGCGTTAAATTCGAATGCTCCGAATAATCTCGATGAATTAGCATTGAGATATTTAAATTATTCAACAATCAAACTTTCGGCTTTAATCGGCGAGAAAAAAAATCCTGAATTGATGTGGGATGTTGATCTTGAGCAATTGAAAAATTATTCGTGTGAAGATGCTGACATTACATATCGACTCTATGAGAAGCTAATATCGGAATTGAAAGAAAATGAATTAACTGATCTTTGTGAAACTATAGAATTCCCACTTGTTAAAACACTCACACGTATGGAGTTAAATGGTGTTCATGTAGAAAGTTCGGAGCTTTCGGAACAGAAGAAGCAAATCGAGCATCTGATCGAAATCAATGAAGCTGAAATTTTTAATCACGCAAAGGAAAAGTTCAACATTAATTCCCCGAAGCAGCTTCAAGAAATTCTATTTAATAAACTAAAACTTGAAGCAGTCAAAAAAACAAAAACAGGTTTTTCAACCGATATTCAAGCGCTTGAACAGATAAGATATTCACACCCAATTATTGAAAACTTAATAAGTTACAGGCAATTAAGTAAACTGAAAAGCACATATATCGAAGCACTTCCAAGAATGATAAATCCAACAACTGGTAGAATACATACTTCCTATAATCAAACTGTTACTGCAACCGGGAGACTTTCGAGCACAGACCCAAACCTGCAAAATATTCCCATTAGGACAGAGCTTGGAAGAGAAATACGAAAAGCATTCACTGCTCCAGATAATAATTGGATAATCATGAGTGCAGATTATTCCCAAATCGAACTAAGAATAATGGCTCACATCTGTGAAGATAAAAATATGATCGCTGCATTCGAGAATGATGTTGATATCCACTCGAATACAGCTTCGCTGATCTACAATTGCAAACTTAAAGATGTAGCGCACGATATGCGCAGAAAAGCAAAGGAAGTGAATTTCGGAATCCTTTATGGAATTGGAGCTTTTGGACTCAAGGTGAGATTAGGAATTTCACAATCCGAAGCAAAAGAAATAATTGATAAATATTTTAAGAAGTATCCTGGTGTGCAGGACTATCTCGACTCAACCATTGAATTTGCGAAGAAGAAAGGTTATGTCGAAACATTAATGAAACGAAAAAGATATTTACCGAATATCAATTCAAAGAATTTTGCAGTTCGTTCATTTGAGGAGCGTGCTGCTATCAATATGCCGATTCAAGGAACTGCTGCAGACATGATCAAAATTGCAATGAACAATCTCGACCGGATGTTTGATAAAGAAATTCTCAAGTCGAAAATGATAATGCAAGTTCATGACGAATTAGTTTTTGAAGTCTCTAAATCTGAATTAGATAAAGTCAGGCAACTTGTCCAAACAGAAATGGTTAATGCAATTTCATTAAAAGTTCCAGTGAAAGTTGACATCGGTGAAGGTGATAATTGGCTTGATGCTCATTAATGCTATTTACTGGAACATAGATTTTTATGATCATTATGATTTATTAAGATCATAAAAGATCTTAACGATCTTAAAAATCAGCGTTCCTATTATTGTTACAAACCAACATATTTCTACCCTTTCACACTGCCAAGTGTTAATCCAGATACTAACCATTTACTGAGCACAACAAACAAAATTACGACTGGAATGCTCACAACCAACGAAGCTGCGGCATACAATCCCCACTCTGTTGTGAGATTGGATTGGAATGACTTAAGTCCCAGCGGAAGCGTATAAAGTTTTGTGTCCTGCAGAATTTGTGCTGCAACAATATATTCAGACCACGCTGCCATAAAAGAAAAAAGTGCGGTTATTACTAATGCAGGAGCCGCAAGCGGAAGTATAATTTTATAAAAAGCTTGAAACCGAGTACATCCGTCTATTCGTGCGGCTTCTTCAAGACTGAATGGAATAGTATCATAGTATCCTTTCATTTGCCAGACGCAGAATGGCAAAGCGGTTGAAGTGTAAACGATGATAATTCCAAAATAACTGTTCAAAAGTCCGAGTTCAATCAGCATGATATACATTGGAAGAAGAAGCATTGTTGCTGGAAACATTTGCGTTATTATGATACCAGTCATGCTCAATTGTTTACCGATAAAATTAAATCTCGATAATGCATATCCGGCCGTTGAAGCAAGCACGACTCCAGTAATTGTCACAACGAGAGAAATGAAAGTTGAATTCCAAATCCAAAGAAGAAAATCTCTATTGGTAAAAAGTTCAACATATGACTTGAAAGTAGCATTATCGGGAATAATCTCAAGTGAGGTCGAAAGTAGTTTATCTCCAGGACGCAGCGAAATACTGAAGACATTTAAAACTGGGTAGAGCGTTCCTATCGTGAATACTATTAAAAACAAATAGATAAAAAAGTTAACGAGTTTACTTTCTTTCATTTCTAATATACCGATTCTGTTGCTTTCGTTTTCTTTATCAGAGAAATGCTCATTAGTAATAAAATTAAAAATATAACCATACTGAATGCAGCCGCATAACCATAGCGATAAAGGTTAAATGCAGCTTTATAAACATATGAAACCAATATATGTGTTTGATCCGATGGTTCACCTGCATTACTTACAAGCCAAACAACATTCAAATTATTAAACGTCCATATTATCCCAAGTGTAATAGCCGGAATTAGCACAGGCTTAATCAATGGGATTGTAATACTTTTAAGCTTGTGAAACCACCTTGCACCTTCAATATCAGCTGCTTCATAAAGTTCTTGTGGGATGCTCTGCAGAGCGCCCAATGAGATTATCATCATAAAAGGAAATCCAAGCCAAACATTTGTAAGAATAACTGCAAGAAAAGCTTCTGTTGGACTTTTTAACCATTCGACAGCAGGGAGCATTAAATATTTAGTAAAGATTAGGTTAATTGAGCCATACTCGTAGTTAAACATTCCGCGCCATGTCAGAGCAACAATATACTGTGGAATTGCCCAAGGCAGAATCAATAGAGTTCTGAAAATTCCTTTACCTGGAAGTGAACGATTTAACAATAGTGCTAATGCAACACCAAGCACAACATGGAAGAACACGTTTGAAAAAGTCCAGAAGATCGTCTTTAAAAATACCGAATAAAAAACCGGCTCTGAAAAAACTTTAACATATTGATCGAAACCAATTATTCCCCAATCACTTATATGCCTTAAGTTCATATTGGAAAGGGATAAAACTACATTATAAAAGAATGGATAAAAGATTACTAACCCCATCACAATAAGAGCGGGTAATAAAAAGAAATAAGCAAACCGATTCTCTTTAAATGTCAGTATGAACGAGATGCATGTCTTCCGCGAGAGAATAATCAAAATGAAAATCCCAATTCCAGCAATTATGAAAAAGATCTGCTCCGCCGATTCAGATGTCACATCTTCCTTCAGTTCAGCAATTTTCTTAACAGCATCCTTCTGCATCTGAATTGCAGCTTGTTCTGGACCGATTGTTCCTCCAAGAACAGCTTGATAACTCGGTCTCATTGCATCCCAAATTGCACGCATCTCAGACACAATTGGCATTGGTTTGCCGAATTCAATTTGTTTTTGTGAATTTTGAAGAATCTCGTCCTTCAAGATGAAAGGATCTTGATAGACTTCTTTTCGTGTTGGAAATGTATTCAATTGTTTTGCTGTCTGAAGTTGGTTCTCGGGAGACAATAAAAATTCCATAAGCTTTTTAATGATCGATAGCTTATCATCTTTCACATTTGCGTTGATTGAAAATCCTTTTGCTGACACCATTGGCGCAGCTCGCAGTCCAGTTTCCTCAATCAGAGGTAATGGGGAAATACCATAATCGATTCCTGATTTACCGTAACTTGCCCAAGACCAATCGCCGTTGATCAGCATTGCGGCTCTTCCCTCCTTGAAAAGTACATCTGCGATTTCGTAATCAGCTTCATTTGGAATAATTTTATGCTTATCCCTAAGCTCTGCGATAAATTTTAACCCACTTATCATCGCTTGCGAATTCAGAGTTGGATTAAGACTATCGTCAAATACCCAGCCGCCATATCCAGTTAAGAATGGAATGAAGAAGAATGGTTCTGTGTAGTTCCAGACAAGTCCGTATTGATCAGTCTTTCCATCATTGTTTTTATCAAGAGTTAATTTTTTTCCAATCTCGATGAGTTCCCTATCTGTTTCTGGTGGAGATTTTAAAAGAGCTTTATTGTAGACGAGAGTTAAATGATTCCCAAGTTTATCAGCCAGCATCCAAAGTTTGCCATTGCTGTAGACTTTTGCTTTTTCGTTAAAATTGTTTAAGTACTCCTCAGAAAAAATTTCATCTAATGGCTTGATGATTTTCATTATTTCGAATGGACCGACTTGATCCTCAGGACCGTAAACTAATTCAGGACCTTGACCACCGATTGCAGCGATTATAAATCCAGATCGAAGTTCCTCAGTTTCTTTATAAAGTTGTGTGACTTTAATTTCATGATTCAACTTCATAAAATTATCGAGATGCCGCTGAAGTACTTCTCTTTCATCGACTCTCATCTGATGCCAAATAATAATTTCATTCGGATCGGATTTCTTCCCACAGCCCATCGCAATCAAACAAAGAAAGAGAATGGCAATTATAATTGATACACGATGCTTAATGCTTATTAAATCTGTGAAAACCTGTCGGTAGTCAGGCAAGTTCTGCTCAATCCGAGTCATCTGTGTTCCATTAATCCTTTAACTTAATTACGAGAAAATCTCTCGGCAATAGTATCAAATTTTTTAATGATATGACAGCTTGAGGCTGTTTTGAAAGTAATCTCTCTTTCGAAAAAATAATCTTAACTGCTTTTTTGTACAGTTCTATATTCTCGAATTTAAGTTTCTCCTTCTTTGAGTCTGAATTATTAATCAAAATTAGGTATTTATCTTTTTTACTGAATCTTAAGTAGGAGATGATATCCCCATCATTTGCTTCAACAGATTTGAAACTTCTCACCTTCTCATCATGCCTTCTGGATAGTGTTGAATGCTGTCTGCGAAGTTTTATTATGGATTTATAAAATTCGAATAGCTCGTTCTTAGCTGAATCATTTATTAAACTCCAATCCATTGGTTTTCTGACATTTTCCGGTGGTGTTATTCCTTCCATCCCAATTTCATCACCATAGTAAACCATCGGAGTACCTGGCAAAGTAAAAATCATTGTAAGTGCCTGATACAATTTTAATGTATCATTCACAAAAAGTGATAATGCGCGGTGATTATCATGATTGCTCAAAAACTTGACCATTTGAAAATTTGCTGGATAGACTTTTCTTTGAAGTTCAATCAAATCTCCAATTTTACTTTTCGCCTTTTTATTTAGAATTCTCTCCACTTCATAGTAAAACGGATAATCGAAACACATATCCATTTCATCTTCAAAGAAAGGAATTATATAGTTTGAGCCATCCCAAACTTCTCCGAGCAGTAAAACATCGTTTCGTATCTTTTTAACTTCCTTTCTAACTTTGCTCCAAAATTGATGAGGAATTTCTTTTGCAGCATCAAAGCGAAAACCGTCGACACCATCAGAAAAATCACCATCCAAATTCGGATCAATCCAATACTTTATAACTTCAATAAAATATTTTTGGATTTCCTCATTCTCGAAATTGAATTTTGGCATATCGGCTTCAATTCCGAAGTGATTCCATGTGGTATTCATTGAGTCAGTGAATTGATACCAATTTGAAAATCTTGATTTTGGTCTATTTACAGCATCTCTAAAAAATCTATGAGAAGAATCCGAGTGATTGATTACCAAATCCATTATTACTCGTATTTCATTATTCTTACACTCTGAAATAAATCGGTAGTAATCGTTAAATGATCCATAATCTTTTTCAATTGAAAAATAGTTAGTGGTATTATAACCGTGATCTTTCGTGCTTTCATTGAAAGGCATTAACCAGAGCGTATTCACACCAAGTTCTTTGAAATAATTTAATTTGGCAGTCAAACCGTTAAAATCACCAATCCCATCTTGATTTGAATCGTGGAATGAACGTATATAGACTTCATACATTACTGCACTATCATAAAAGCGTGGTGTTTTGATTTTTGCTTTGAACCTATCTAAAAAGAATTTTGAAAGATACCCTTCATTTCTATTCCCATTCAAATCGGAAAATTGAATCAAAACATTATGCTCACCTTCTTCTAAATTTGAAGATGGAATGATTTTTAATTCACCTGACTTTTGAGCAAAAACATATTTGCAAACTATTTTATCAATCAAAACCGAAATGGAGTTCGGATTGATCAAAGTGTCAACTCCAACTAATTTGCAGGTTATTTCATCTAATTTCGTAACTCGTTTACTATTTGGTGGATTGAAATTAACCACATAGGGTGAACCGAATTGATAAGGAATTATAATCCCATTTTTCCATTCATCTTCAGTAACATTTGGTGCGTTTGGATCGGTAATCCATATAGAATCGTTCAACACATATTTGTAATGATATTCGATTCCCGGCTTAAGTTTTAAAGTTGCTGTAAATAAATTCCTAGCAGAATCGAAATTCATTTCATTTGCGGATTTACTCCAATTATTAAAAGAACCTGCGACAGAAACTGTTGTAGTTTTATATACTGCATCGGGCTTATAAAAAAACTTTGTTCCTCCTGAAGTTGGAATTGGGGAAAGATTTGTTTGCTGAGCATTGATAAGTGAAACTAATATTAAAATAAAACACTGCACAAGTTTCATATTTTAATATACAAATGTTTGATGAAAAAATATTTAGTTTTTTGTGACAAGATGGGAGGAAAAATTCATTTACTTCATTTATTGATTTTACTTCTCAATATTTTTAAGTTAGCCACGCAATGAGTCACGAATTGGAGGAAAAAACTCTCTTAAGTAATAAGCGTGCATTACACGAATACTTCATCCTCAATACCATAGAGGCTGGAATCGTTTTGCAAGGAACTGAAGTAAAGTCACTGCGTCAGTCTAAAGCAAATTTTCTCGATGCATACGTTGATTTCATTGATGGAGAGCCCTATTTGATTAATATGCACATAAGCGAGTTTGATCACGGGAACATTTTCAATCACGAAGAAAAAAGAAAAAGAAAACTCCTGCTAAATAAAAGTGAAATCAGAAAACTCAAGTCGAAAGTCAAAGAAAAAGGATTGACATTAATCCCTGTTAGAGTATACCTTGTGAAAGGTAAAATAAAAATTGAAGTTGCAGTAGCACGCGGAAAGAAGTCATTTGATAAACGGGCTACAATTGCCGAGAAAGATGCTAAACGAGAAATTGAAAGGAAAATCAAAGTACATTGAAGATTAAATTCCCATCAGTTCAGGAGCAGATCGACCTGATTAAAAGAGGAACTGATGAAATCATCCCAATAGAAGAACTTGAACAGAAATTAAAAAAATCATTAGAAACAGGTACGCCGCTTAATATAAAACTCGGCTGTGATCCAAGCCGCCCTGATCTACACTTAGGCCACACCGTAGTTTTAAGAAAACTTCGGCAGTTTCAGCAGCTTGGTCATAATGCAATTTTGATTGTTGGTGATTTTACTGGAATGATCGGCGATCCATCAGGAAAAAGCAAAACTAGACCTTCGTTGTCGTTGGAAGAAACTCGTGAATTTGGGAAATCCTATTTTGAACAAGCTTCAAAAGTGATTGACGGAAGCGAAGCAAAAATTGTTTATAACTCCGATTGGCTCTCAAAAATGAATTTTGAAGATGTCATTAGACTTTCATCAAAGTATACAATTGCAAGAATGCTTGAACGTGACGATTTTAAAAAGAGATATAAAGGAGGGGAACCAATTAGTATTCATGAATTACTCTATCCCCTCGCTCAGGCTATGGATTCGGTTGCAATTAAATCAGATGTTGAGTTGGGAGGAACCGATCAAAAATTTAATTTACTCGTTGGACGTGATATTCAACGCGAGTTCAACCAAATGCCGCAAGTAATTCTCACGCTCCCGATACTTCCTGGTACTGACGGCGTTGATAAAATGAGCAAATCACTTGATAACTACATCGGAATATCTGAAACACCTTCCGAAATTTATGGCAAAACTTTGTCCATTCCTGATTCACTTATTTACCAGTATTTTGAGTTACTAACAGATATTACAAAAGAAGAATTAAGTAAAATCAAGAAAGAGCTTGAAAGTAAAGAAGTTAATCCACGAGATTTAAAAAGAAAATTGGCTCGGACTCTTGTTGAAATGTATTACACAAAACTTGATGCAAAAGAAGCAGAAGGAAATTTTGATAGAATCTTTATCAAAAAAGAAATACCGGAAGATATCAGTGAAATTAAAATCCCGACTTCAAAACCAATGAATTTGATAGAGTTGCTGCGATTTGTGGGAGCAGCCTCCACCAATAGCGACGCTCGCCGTTTAATCGAACAGGGCGGCATTCGTGTCGGAGGAGAAAAATTAACTAATCCTAGTGTTCTTCTTAACCTAAAGAATGAAGAAATTCTGAAAGTTGGAAAAAGAAAATTTTATAAATTAATTATTAAATAACGGAGATGATGAATTGTTTGTCCCAACAAAATTATTTTTCACCAAAGGCGTAGGAAGACATAAGGAATATTTACAATCCTTTGAGCTTGCTTTGAGGAATGCTGGTATTGAAAAATTTAATCTTGTTACAGTCTCAAGTATTTTTCCACCAGGTTGTAAACGAATCTCGCCGCCAGAGGGTTTGAAGTTTTTAGAACCAGGTGCAATCACTTTTTGCGTAATGGCACGAAATGCAACTAATGAACCAAACAGATTGATAGCCGCATCAATTGGTGCTGCGGTTCCTGCCGATGAAAGTCAGTACGGATATTTGTCTGAGCATCATCCTTATGGAGAGACTGAAAATAAAGCTGGTGAATATGCTGAAGACCTTGCTGCTTCAATGCTGGCTACCACGCTTGGAATTGATTTCGATCCTGAGGTTGCTTGGAGCGAACGCGAAGATCTTTATAAAATGTCCGGAAAAATTGTTCGCACTTTTAATGTTACCCAATCTGCTGAAGGTGATAAAAACGGTTTATGGACTACCGTGATTGCCGCAGCGATCTTACTCCCCTAATTTTTATCAAGCCTATGATTTGAAATAGGATCCCAAATAGAATCCCAAAAATCATAGGCTCAAATTCAAATCCATCTATTAATTTACTTTTTGAAATGATAAAGTAAACAAGTGTTATCACGAGTACAGTGATCATTTGGATAAAGGTAGATTTTGAAGGCAAAGCAATTTTTGGATAATATGATGATATAATCGGGAACAATAATGAAGGCATAAAAACAGATCCAATTGAATACCACAGATCAACAACCGAAGGAATGGAAACTGCGAGAATAATTGATACGATTGAAGTAAGCACCATACTTATTTTTGTCAGATGAATGCTGTTATTGCCACTCGTTTTTATCATCCGTTGTAAAATATCCTTGCCAAGCGTTTGTGAACTCAAAAATGTGAAACTATTTAAAGTTGAAATTACCGTAGACAATAATGCAACCACAAATAATCCTTTAAATATTGGGGGTAAAATTTTATCTGCAAACAATGGAAATGAAAAGAGGGGATTATTAACTTCTGATAGAAAAGCTTTTGCATACAATCCAGTCGATGTGGTTAAGAAATCGAATACAATCCATAATCCAACTGAAATTACTAATCCATACACTGCTACTTTTTCATTTTTTGCAGCATAGCTTCTTTGATGAAAACCTGGATCAGCAAATGTCCATAATCCAATTAAAAACCAGACTAAGAAAAACTCTATCGGTATGTCTGAAAACGGAATCAAAAAATTCTCTGGAAGTTTGGAATGTAAGTATTCCAGTGTGCCGAGTTCTTGAATACTAAACACAAGAATTATTCCAAATCCAATAAACATTAAAATAAACTGCATTACATCTGTGTAAACATCTGAACGGAATCCAGCGTTGTAAAGATAAATGCTGGCAAAGAGCATTGCCATCACTACCGCCAACCAAAGCGGTATTTTTACCAATAGACTTAGAAGAATTCCTACCATCAAAACATAAGGTGCGGGTGACACAATTAGAAATATAAGAATTGCTCCGGTAATCGAGACTTTTCGATTAAATGTTTGTTCAAGTTTTTGAGGAATTGTGAGAAGATTTGATCTTCGAATTTTTTTGGCAAAGAAAAATGCAAAGGCAACTGTAAAAACATAGTACGGCAGTCCTTGCATAATCCAGCTGTTAATCCCATAACGATATGTGAATTCCCCTATTCCCAATATTCCTCCATACCAAGTCGCAACAGTTGTCATGACAAATAATTTGAGAGTTAGACTTCTATCAGCTAAAAAATAGTCTGCTTCGGTTTGTTTTGAGAATTTTGTGCTGTAGAATCCAATGGATAGAAGTACGATTACATAACAGCAAATCAGAACTACATCGATCGTTGCTAAATTTATCAATTTAAGACCTGTTGCTCACCTGCAAGAAATTTTTCAATGCTCTCGTCATCAAGCAAACACCATTTTTTACTTCTAAAATAAAATTATCATTTGCAGCTACATTACTTGTACTTTCTCTTCGTCCAAATTGAAGGGATTCACTATTTAAAGAGAACAACAAATTGGAAGTTTTGATTTTTGTTTTTTGGTCGAAACAGATCAATGAAATAGTCTCTCCCCTGACGGATGCAAATTGTTTTTTGCCTCTTACGAATTGGAGCACAGAATAATTATCGATTAACAGCACTTCCAATTTTTTAGAATATTTCATCGAATTTGAAATATTACTTAGAGTATGATCAAATCTCTTTCCGGAGAATCCAAATACTAAAACTTGGTTATATTTATTTTCAATAACGAACTTTAAAGCTTTTTCTAGATCTGTATCGTTTTGACCTGTTAGTTTCTTGATAGTCACACTTCTTCGCTTGAAATATACAAGTACTCCTTCTTTAATTGAATCTAAATCTCCAATTATAGTTTTTGGAAGAAATCCGAGTTTGCGAGCAGAATTTGCACCTCCATCCGCACAAATTAAATCGAAATCATATTTTTTTTCAAATTGATTTAAGATCGATTTTCTTGGACGAATACCGTTACAAAGAATTGCTACAGTTTTCATCACAGTCTTATCTCAATCCCTCCGAACAAATTTCGCTCAGCTGCTGGGAAATATTCTTTCCCGATTCCATAGGTTGCATATAATTTGTTGAATAAATTGTTAATCCGACCAAAAATAGTCAGCTCATTAATAAAACCAAGTTGTCGAAAAGTATATCTAAGATCAAAACTTGCAACAAAATAACTTGGAACGATGTTATCATTATACTCGACAAAATTCGGATAGAGAGCTAATAGCTCATTCAGTTTATTATCGTAATTATCGGTGAATTGCTTCCCAACATAATTTCCTGAAATGCTTGTAAAGATATTATCTGTCTTATAGCTAAGCCGAAAGTTAGCTATAACATCCGGGAAATTTGAGATCTTATTACCTGCAAGGTCAATCTCTTTGATCAGTTTTTTCTTGGATACCGGATCTTTATACTTAATAAAAGTTTGTCCCTCATTAATTTTATTTTGACTTAGAGAAAAATTCGTGGTTATTGATAAATCTCGTAAGAGATAATAATCGAGAGTAAATTCGGCTCCAAAATGTGTAGTTTTCTCAGCATTTCCGGTTACAGGTTGACCAAATCTATCCAATTGTCCCTTTTTTATTATCTCATCTTTAAAGCTCATCAAGTACAAATTCAAGTTTATCTTTAGACGTTCGAGATTATAATGAGCACCGAATTCAAGATTCCTCAAAGTTTCTGGTCTGACAAAAGGATTTGAAAAATCATAATTGCCTGCTGCATCAGTATAAAATTGTGGAGTTGCTCCGCCACTTGATTCTGCTGCATCATAATAGTTTTTCAATCTTGGTTCTCTTGAAACGATAGCGTAATAACTGTAAAAACTAAGGTTTCCAAATAAATTATAAATCAAGCTGACTTTTGGATTAACAAAAACATTTCTAATGACAAAATTTGTGTGGATAAATTTTTCATCAAAAAGTTTTGTGCGATTGTAAACAATTTGATTTTCCAATGTTAATGTTAGTTGATCCAGCACATCCTTTTTATAGTATACAAAACCTCCTAAAATATCTTTTGCACCTTTATATTCATAATAACGCCAATTCTGATCTGCACCTGCTGGAATTCCCTCTGCAAACCATACACTTCCCCAATGAAGAGAATTATGTTTTCTAAATTCAAATCCGAAAATGAAATTTCCAAAATCGGTGTTAAGGGAGATTCGTGGAATCCAACCAAAATGTTTATTATCAACGTAAGCTCGAACTAAAGCATTGGACAAATTTGTGGTCGGACCAAAACCATTTGCCTGAGTTAGTCGAAAATAACTTGTATCTCCCCATGAAGCATCATAATCGAAAAATCCCTTTCCCCAATAGCCAAAGAGTGCACTATTGAGAACCAAATTTTCATCAAATCTATATTCGCTTAGTAATTCGATATGCGGCTGTGAAAAGTTCTCAGTTTCAATTCGACGGCGCGGAACAATGTATGAATAAGAATCTCCAGATTGTCCCCAGTCAGAATAATTCTTTTTCCTTTCATTTTCATTTTTAATGACGAATTTTGGAAGTCCTGTGTAAGTCAATCCATCTTCAATCGGACCGCCAAAAATGTTAATCTGATTTGTAAAATTATCATCAAACCTGATTGTACTGAAAAAATAACTAAAGAGATTGATCCATGCATTCTCACGATAACCGGCAGATTGAAGCTGCGAAAGCCTCCCATACACTGCATATTGATCATTGATGAGTCCAGATGAAAACGAAGCCATTATTTTTTTAGTGTTGTAAGATCCAAAACCAATTTTATACAAAATTTCTTTTTCTTTTGAAAAGGTTGATGTAATGATATTGATCGAACCACCTATTGCTGGAGAACCGATTAAGTTACTGCTGACACCTCTCTGAAGTTGAATATGACTAGAGCTTTCAATCAAATCGGGAAAATCTATCCAGTAAATGTTATGATCTTCAGGATCATTTTGGGGGATGCCGTTTATGGTTACTGAAATTCTTCTTTGGTCGAATCCGCGAATATTTATGTAGTTATAGCCGGTTCCATTTCCACTTTCGGAATATGATGTCGTGGAAGGAAATTCTGATAAGAATTGGGGAAAGTCTTGAATTGTATAACGATTTTTTATTTCCTCTTTAGACATATTACTAAACGTTATGGGTGAAAGCCCTTCTCTCCCTATTGTCGATGTTACTAAAACTGTTTGTGACGATAGTATTGCCTCATCGAGCCGGATAAAATAAAAATCCTTTAGGTTTGATTTATTCAATTTCAAGATTTTCGATTCATAGCCGATAAAAGAAAATCTAACTTCAAATTGATTCACAGGAATCACGCTAATGTCGATGGAAAATTCGCCATTGCGATCTGAAGCAGTTCCGATTTTTTCAGTAAATATTAAAATATTAGCTGAACGCAGCGGTTCATTTGTTCTCGAGTCGATGATTTTGCCAGTTAACGATTGCGAGAACGATAAAACAGAAGAAATGAAAACGAAAGAAATGATTTTTATGAGTTGCATTTTTACCTCCTTTATTTTTGTTTCCGTTTCCGAAAACGGCATACCAACAAAAGAGGCTGCCGTTTTCCTACGCTGGTATTATCCAGATCAGGTTCAGGGGTTTGATCTCAGCCTGTACAACAAGCACCCCCAACGGGATTAAGATTTAATTATTTATAAACAATCAGTTTTTTTCCAGCAACAATTCTGCTGCCTCGGAGTTTATTCAATTTTTTTAATTCAGAGATACTCAAATTGTATCTTTTCGCAATAGATTCTAAAGTTTCTCCATTTCGAATCGTGTGATAAGCTCGCTTTTTACTTGAATTATCTCCCTTCGCATAGGAATAGTCTTTACCTTTTATTGTAAGTCTTTTACCAGGATTAATCTTGCTGCTAGAGAGATTATTCCATTCCATTAAATCATCCACATTCACACCGAATCTCTGTGCAATTTCGTAAAGAGAATCACCTTTTCGAACTCGATAATTGGTAACGGCGCGCGTATCTTTCGTTCTCACAGTTGAAGCATAATTCTGAGATGATGAAGAATAAATTCTTAACTTCTGACCATATCTAATTTCTGAAGATCGAAGGTTGTTCCAATCTTTTAAATCGCTGATCGATACTCGATACCTTTTTGCTATTCCCGAAAGATTTTCACCTCGTTTTACAATGTGGGTTAATCGTTTTTGTTTTGATTCATTCACTGTTGGAGTTACTGTAGATACATTTTTTACAGAAATCTGCTCAGATGGTGTATAATTTTGAAGTGAACTTAAATAGTTATATTTCTCTGATGGAACATAAATAGTTAAAACATCACCCACAGCAATTTGTTTATTGTATGGAATATCATTCCAAATTCGAATGTCAGTTATACGAGATTCGTAGGTCTCAGCAATTTTTGTAAGTGAATCTCCCTTTCTTACATAATATTTTACTGGGATTTTTCCTTCTGTATTAAATGTTAAATTCGATTTGCTTGCAAGTGAAGAGGTTTGAGATTCATTTGTTTCAACTGCTTCTTCAGTGTTTGAACTAACCTCAAGCTCATTTGTTGATTCCTCGCCAGCTTCGGCAATGTCTTCAGATTGTTCATCAGCATTTTCTGAAGTTTGCTCGGCAACATTAAATGTTAAGTTCTCGGCACTGTATGGGATCGGAATTTTTAATTGTGAATTACTTTTAAGCCGAATCTTCTTTGGGATATTATTCGCATCTGCAATCATTCCAGCAGTAACGCCGTATTTATTAGCGATTGAAGTAAGGGTTTCTCCACTTCCAACTTTATGAACAACGAATGACCTTTTTGCTGATTCAGGAATTTGAGAATAGTTTTTCGCTAAGTTTTCTTTTGCGTTTACGTTTTTCAAGAGTTTCAATGGATAACCGCCTGGATGGTTTGGCGGTGTACTTTGTTGTATAAGTTCAGGATTCAGATCAATTAAAACTACGCTAGGAATTCCTGCGGCTGAAGCTAAAACTGATAGATCAAATGGATCGTTCACTAAGAAAGTTTCATAATCGTAAGGTTCTTCATACTTAATATTAGTGAATCCATATTTAGCGAGATCGCTAAAAATAATAGTTATTGCGATATACTGGGGTACGTAACCTCTTGTCTCTCGCGGGATTTTATTTAGTATATCCCAAAAATTATTTGAACCAGTTCGGGCAACCGCTTTACGAATTCTTCCTTCCCCTGCATTGTATGATGCTAACGCAAGATACCAGTCCCCGAGTGAGTTATATAAATCTCTAAGATGCCGAGCTGCTGCACGGGTCGATTTTTCAGGATCTCTTCGTTCATCATACCAGAAATTTCCCTCAAGTCCGTACAATTTTCCTGTTGAACGAATGAACTGCCAAAGTCCAACAGCTTTAGCCCAGGAGACTGCAGTTGGATTCAATCCACTCTCAATTACACTCAAAAATATTAATTCTTCAGGAACACTTTCTTCCTTAAAAATCTTTCTCATCATTGGGAAGTATTTTCCAGAACGTGCTATCCACTTTTCGACGTGATTTCTCCCTTTGCCTGTGAAAAAGGTTATGAAAGATTCAACATTTGAATTAACTTCAATAGGTACTTCAGCAATTGTAATCTTTTCTGGTAAGGTAACTTTGGATTTTTCGAAAGACGTTATCTTCCTGCTTAACCACTCATTCAAACTTGAGAGTGAGATTTCCGTTGGAAGTTCATCCATCTTATCTATTAGTTTTTGATAATCTTCAAGTACACTTCTTTCTAATTCAACAAAATCGGAAATATTATCTATGTCTGGATAAAAACTTATGTTATTAAGTAGTTCTACTCCGCTTTCATATTCTTTTAGCGCGGTAAGTAACTGCCCTTCTTCTTCATGCTTCAAAGCGGTTAAATAATGCTGGCGAACACGTTCAAGTAGTGTGACAACAATTCCATCTGTCTTCACCTCTGTTTTGGGAGTATCAACAACAACAATGTTCTCAACTTTGGTCGTTGAACACGAAGCAAATAATATCACAGAAGTGGAAGTTATTAATATTAAAAAAGCAGTAAATAACTTGCTCATTAGCAACTCTCTATAATTTTACGTATCCTTATGGCGTTTGAATTTAAGTCACTACTTCAATAAAGTCAAGAAAATTATTAGATAATTCCAATAATTTATTCGATTACAATACATTACACAAAGTCAAAGAGGAATATTTCCGTGTTTCTTCCTAGGATTTTTATCGACTTTTGTTCGTGAAATGTTTAGAGCAGAAATAAGTTTTTTTCTTGTTTCATTTGGGAATATCACTTCATCAATGAATCCTTTCTCTGCAGCAATATAGGGATTCGCAAACTTTTCAATGTAGCCGCTCAATTTTTTCTGCAGCTCAGCTTCGGAATCGTTTGCTTTTTGAATTTCTTTCTTGAAGATGATTTCCACAGCACCTTTCGGCCCCATTACGGCAATCTCAGCTGAAGGCCAAGCAAAATTAAAATCTCCACGGATGTGCTTTGAATTCATTACATCATATGCACCGCCATAAGCTTTCCGAGTTATGATGGTTATTTTAGGAACTGTTGCTTCACAGAATGCATACAAAAGTTTGGCTCCATTTCGAATGATTCCTCCCCATTCCTGATCCGTGCCAGGCATAAATCCAGGAACATCTTCAAAAACAATAAGAGGAATGTTAAAGGCATCACAAAATCGAACAAATCGAGCTCCTTTTATCGATGAATTGATATCGAGAACTCCTGCAAGAATTGCAGGCTGATTTGCAACTATGCCGACAGATTTTCCCCGAATCCTCCCAAAACCGACAATAATATTTTGAGCATAAGCTTCGTGAACCTCAAAAAAATCATTATAGTCCAAAACTTTAGTAATGATCTCTTTCATATCATAAGGTTTGTTTGGATTTTCTGGTACAATCGATAAAAGTTCTGGGAGATCAGTTTCATTTTCCATGTACTCAAATTGCATTGGATCGTCTTCACAATTCTGAGGTATATACGAAAATAATTTTCGGACGGACTGTAAACACTCCGCTTCGTTTTCAGCAGTGAAATGAACCACTCCAGATTTTGTTGCATGCGTATCTGCTCCGCCGAGTTCCTCAAATGTTACATCCTCATGTGTGACAGTTTTAACAACATTTGGACCCGTAACAAACATGTAGGATGTGTTCCTCACAATAAAAATAAAATCAGTTATAGCAGGAGAATAAACTGCACCTCCAGCACATGGACCCATTACACAAGAAATTTGTGGTACAACACCGGAAGCAAGTGTGTTTCTTAGAAATATATCTGCATAACCTCCAAGACTTGAAACTCCTTCCTGAATCCTCGCACCACCCGAATCATTTAATCCAATTACAGGAATTCCGAGTTTCATTGCCATGTCCATGATCTTACAAATCTTTCTCGCATGCATTTCTGATAAGGCGCCGCCAAATACTGTAAAGTCCTGACTGAAAATGGCAACATCTCTGCCATCAATTTTCCCAAACCCGGTGATTACACCATCACCGTAAAATTTTTGTTTCTCAAGACCGAAATCAGTTGACTGATGAACAACAAATTTGTCGATTTCGTTAAACGAGTTTTCATCAAGTAAAATGTTCAGTCTTTCCCTTGCTGTAAGTTTCCCTCGTTTATGCTGTTGTTCAATTTTATGAGTTCCTCCGCCTAGTTCAGCTTTTTCGATATTCTGTTTAAGTAATTCTATTTTGTCCTTCATCATAAACCTCAGTGGTGTTTGGATGCAATTAACAATGTTATTTACAAATTAGACAATGGGATTTGAATAATCAATCTGCTTAAATTATAAAAATGGATTGTGCTGCTTTTCATGTCCGACAGTCGTAAGAGGTCCATGCCCAGGCAGGATTTCGTAATCATCTGGCAGAGAGAGAATTTGGCTGCTGATTGAGTTTTTTAATTCTTGGAAATCTCCTCCGTACAAATCTGAACGACCGACACTTTCGAAAAATATTGTATCACCGGTTAATAGTTTTCTTTCTGAATGAAAAACCAAAATCGTTCCACCTGGAGAATGCCCGGGAACCTTTCTTATGTCGATTTTATAATTCCCGAGAATTAATTCCTCAAATGTGTGCAAATCAAATTTTGGTTTTTCAATTTTATTAATCGTCATTCCAACCATTTCAGATTGCTTCTCGAGATGTTCAAGTAAAGGATAATCAGGTGAGGGAAAATAAATATCGGTAGTAAAATTTTCACTCGTGTAATTTACACCGAAAACGTGATCTATATGCCCATGAGTGATTACCACCTTGGTGATAGAAATGTCATTAGTTTCAATAAAGCTCGATAAGTTACGATTTTCCTTATTCCGGCTATTTCCAGGATCAACTATTATTCCTTCGGAAGTTTCAGTATCATGGATAACATAAGTATTAACTTGAAATGGATTAAATATGAAAGTCTTAAAGTTTAGCATAGTGTAAAAAGTTGGAATAAAAAAAGTGGCAGTCAAATTAGCCTGCCACTAATGACATAAATTAGTTAGTTCTTATAAAATCATTTTGGAATTTCAAGTCCAACGAATCGAGCATTTCCCTGTCCATCGCGAACTCTTAAAAGAAGAGCAGAACCTTTTTTGTCGGATACAAGCTCATCGAATTCTTTCACTGAATCGATTTTCTTTTTATTAATTTCAGTAATTACAAGTCCGCTTCGGAGTCCAGCATCAAAAGCACTTCCGAAATTATCCACGGCAGAAATTAAAACTCCATTTTCGACTTTATAATTTTTTAAATCATTGCTTGAAAGATTTTTTACAGTTAATCCAATCTCTTTATAAGTCTTAGTTTCAAGTGCAGTATCAACTTTTCTATCTTCTTTTTTCTTCTCGACTGAAGCTAAATCTTTATCCTCTTTGCGAGGCCTGAGTGTAATAGATTTGTCAATGTTTTTTCCATCTCTCCAAAGTTTTAAATTGACTTTATCCCCTGCATGTTTACTGGCAATGTACCCCTGGAGATCGTTTGGTTGATACACCTCACGTCCGTCAATCGAAATAATAATATCACCTATCTCAATGCCTGCGTCCTTTGCTGCACCATCTTCAACGAGAGTTTCAACTATGACTCCTCTTGTTTTATCGAGTCCGACCGATTTTGCGACTGCATCATCCACAGCACGAATTTGAACTCCAATGTAACCGCGCTTTACACGACCAAATTCGATTAAGTCTTTCGCAACTGTTTTAGCAATATTGATTGGTATCGCAAAACCATAACCTTGATAGTATCCTGTTCGGGATGCAATAGCAGAGTTGATTCCGATTACTGCTCCATTTAAATCAACCAATGCGCCGCCAGAATTGCCAGGATTAATTGCTGCATCTGTCTGGATAAAATCTTCAATTCCATAACTATCTTGAATAAGCTGTAATCCCCCTCGCCCCATTGCAGAAACAATTCCTGCGGTTACAGTATAATTTAGACCAAGCGGATTTCCAATCGCTAAAACCCATTGCCCCACTTGAAGTTTATCTGAATTACCTAAAAATGCAGGAGTCAAATCCTTTGCATCAATTTTCACTACAGCTAAATCTGTCAGAGGATCTGTGCCAATAAGTTCCGCATTAAACTTCCTTTTATCGGTGAGTGTGACACTAATAGTCTTTGCTCCTTCAACAACGTGATTGTTTGTCATGATGTAACCGTCATTTGAAATTATCACACCAGAACCAGATCCGCGCTGCGGCTGATTCTTTGGTAAATCCCGGAAGAAAGGAAAATCTTTAAAGAAATCTTGATGATCTTCCGGAACATTAACTTTAGATTCACCAGAAACAACAATCGCAACTACTGTTGGAGTAACTGCTTTTGAAACTTCGATAAATGCTTCACTTAATTTTTGGGCTTCTGCATTAACATTAACGAGAGGATTATTTGCTCCAATTTGTGCTACGGTGTGTCCACTTTTTACATATCCAAATCCTGACACTAAAACAATTCCAAAAACAACTCCAATTAAAACTAAAGCGATTGAAGCAAAAAGTTTATGTTTATTCATTTTTTCTCCTAATTTTTTACACTTTAACTCAATAATTATTTCTGAGTTTCAAAAAATTTATTAATTCTATTTTAGTATAAATGTTTGATTCAACAAATAAGACTATTATTAAACAAATGACTTAAAACCTTTGAACTCACTCACGTGCTGAGCGATGTAATTCTCTAAAAGTCCAAGTGTTTCATTCAAAATTACATCATCAAACATGTTTTTATCAAGTTCAGAAATTCTCCCCAAACTTGAATTCGTTATGGTCTCGAATTGAAGTTTAGTTAATTTATAATATTCTTGATTTGATTTACCGCATTTTGTACACACGATCCCAAAATGCCTTGAAAAATAATTTTCTAAGTTTTGATCGAATAAAGTCTTATTACAAGCTGGACAAAAGCTATGCAATACTGGGTAACCTCCAGAATCAAGTAAATGAACTATATAATAAATCAACATTAACTTTGGCTTGATCGAACCATTATTTAGTGTAGTCAACGATTCAACCAATTTTTGAAAAAGAACTGGATTAGATTCATTCTCATGAACAAAGATATTTGTCAGTTCTAACATTGCGAATGCAGATTGAATTTTATTAAAATCCGATTTAATATGTGTAAAGTCATCAAGGAAGTCTGCGGCTGATAAAAATTGCAAATCCCGCGCAGCTTTTTTGTAATAAACAAATTCAATGAAATTCATCGGTTCGAGCACTGCACTGAGTTTGCTTTTTAGTGTCCTCACTCCCTTGGCAATCAAATTAATTTTGCCATTATTCTCAGAAAAGATTGATACAAGTTTACTCGTTTCGCGAAAGTTACGTTTCTTGAGAACAACACCTTTGTCTTTAATGATTTCTGACATTACTTAAAATTATAGGGGGGATAGAAAATATTTTCTTCTGTAATTATTGCCGTAATGAGATTTGATGGAGTTACATCGAAGGCTGGATTGTAAACCTGAATTCCATCATGACCAATTTGTACATTTTTAATTTTAGTTATCTCTTCGCTAGATCTCTCTTCTATTTCAATTTGTTCGCCGGAAGCTAGATTTGCATCTATTGTAGAACTTGGTGCCGCCACATAAAATGGGATATTATGATGAGCGGCATTAACAGCTAATGAATAAGTACCAATTTTATTTGCAGTATCACCGTTTCGTACAATTCTATCTGCGCCAAGTATAACTGCATCTACTGATTTTCTCTGCATCAAAAACGCCGCAGTAGAATCAATAATTATTTTATAGGAAATACCAACTCTACTTAATTCGAATGATGTAAGTCTTAAACCTTGAAAAAGCGGACGAGCTTCACATGCATAAACAAAATCCAGTTTATTTTGTTTGTACATTTCGTGGATAATCCCAAATGCCGTCCCGATTCCGCCGGTAGCTAGCAAACCAGTATTGCAATGGGTAAGTATCTTTGAGCCTGAATTAAATAATTTTGCTCCATTGCGGGCAATTGCTTCACATTGGCTTATGTCATCATTATGGATTTCAATTGCCTTATTTAAAAGTGAAGAATAATTTTGATTACCTTTGCTGGTTTCAAAATAATTTTTCAAATAATTCAATGCAAAGAAAAGATTGATTGCTGTCGGTCTTGTTCTCAGCAATCTATTATATGCATTGTTGAAGTCATTTATATTATTTTTTATAGATAATGCGAGAGCGTACCCAGCTGCGATACCAATTGCTGGTGCACCTCGGATTTCTAATTTTTCAATCGCCTCAGCGATTCGTTCATAGCTTTCAGTTGTCACATATTCTTCAACAATGGGAAGTTTTGTCTGGTTAATAAATGTAAGTTTCCCATTATCGAATTTAAGATTAAAGTAATCCAATCAAGACTCTTCGAAATGAGTTAATGTGAAGAATTGTAAAAATCTGTCATGAATCTTCAAGTAATTCAAATCCAATAATCCTTCGACGCTGAATTTCTCCACGCAAAATGATGCCATTACACTTCCATAAATCACCGCTCTTCTTAATGCATTATTATCTATCAAATCGTTTTTTAACAAATAACCAATGAAACCTCCAGCAAAACAATCACCAGCCCCCGTCGGATCAAATATGTTTTCAAGTGGATATGCTGGCGCTGCAAAAATAATTTCATCTGTAATTAAAAGACATCCATGTTCCCCCTTTTTGATTACTAATTTTGAAGGACCCATTTCTAAAATTTTTCTGCCCGCATGTATTAAGTTTGGCTCTCCAGCAAGCATCCTCGCTTCAGAATCATTTATTATGAGAATATCGACATGCTTTAACGTCTCCTTTAATTCTTTATTCATTCTCTCAATCCAATAATTCATTGTATCACATACAACGAGCTTTTTACCATCGAGTTGATTCAAAACCCCTAATTGTAAAACTGGATCTATATTTCCCAGCATTACATATCTGGTTGAAAGATAATTTTGCGGGATTATCGGATTGAAATCTTTGAATACATTTAAATCGGTAAAGAGCGAATCACGATGATTCATATCGTATGAGTATTTACAGCCATATCTAAAAGTCTTTCCATTCTCGATGATTTGAAGTCCGTCAAGATCGATATTCCTTTCTCGCATCATCTGAAGATAATCTTGTGGGAAATCTTCTCCCACGACACCAACAAGATTTGTTATTGGAGAGAAGTAACTTGCTGCTAGTGAAATGTAAACTGCGGAACCACCGACAGCGTTTTCAACTTTTGCGAATGGTGTTTCGATATCATCGAGACCGAGAGAACCTACAACTAATAAAGACAAAATAAACCTCTTAAGTTTTTATATTTTCAAGTGATACAAATTTAATCGATTCCTTTTCTTTATTCCAATAATCTGCTATTAACTTCGCGGCTTTTTTCTGTCCGGGCCAAGCAAGCATTCTTTTAGCTAACTTTAGATTGACCCATTTGAACTCACTATGCTCTGCTGAAATAATTACTTTTAATTTTTTTGAAACCACGCAGCTTAAAACCGGAACGATTATTATTTCATCCTTTTCCGGTAAGAATATTGAATTTACAAGTGGTACAACAAAAAGTTTTTCAGCGATTAAACCAGTTTCTTCCAGCACCTCACGCATTCCCGCTTGCACTGCAGACTCTCCTTTTCTGATCTGACCACTCACCATCTGCCAGATATTTGGGTATGAATCATGTTTCGCACGTTTTAATAATAAAAATTCGATATCATTTTTCACAACTCGAAAAATGTGAACTTCAACTAAGTTTGATTTTATTTTTGGCATAATGATAATATTATATTGTACCACATCATTTTTATTAAGCGAATTTTTAGGGAACTCTCTAAATCTCTCTTAAAAAGAGAGAGAATTTATTATCAATCATAACTTGGCATAAAATGTTCTGATAGAATATAAAATGTAAAGATATGAATGCCAACAAGTCCTTCATTTGTTATGAGAAAGAATGGGGCTGCCACGAACTTGTTTCGGGAATGTGCTCGTTAACACACGCGGTAATAAAAAATATTTTTATGTGGATGATATTTTTTAAAAATAGTAAAAAGAATTTGTTGGTAAGAGTATGTTGTGTAAGAAAAAATTTGTTTAAATATCCTTAACAAGATAATCACTCAATCTTTTTAATAATATTTTATGACGAGTTTCATAAATTCTGCCAATCTTTCCTGCGATCAAATTGATTGGAGCAACTGCCAGAAAGCTTAACCGAATAACAGATTCTTTAATTATTCCACTATCATTAAAATCATTATCTTTTTCTAAAATAAGTTCGTCGAAGTCCTTAATTAATTGATGGATTTGAGTACTTATGCCACAAACAAGAAAATCATTGTATGGTTGAGGAAGCTGCCGAAGAAGTAATATCGGTCTTAATTTTGATTTTCCATCTGCCTGAGGAAGAGCAGCTAGAACTACATCTTCTTCTTTCATTTATTGTATTCTGGATTAGGTTCTTTGACCATTGTAAGAGTGTATTCTGGTTCGTCTTTAGAGTATGCAATGTTTAATTGAGATAAAGATGAATCAATCCACTCTTTTCTTTCATCTGACTCCGATTCAGATTTAAGAATAGTAACAAGTAATCTGTCCTGTGGATGTAGCTCAACTGGTGCGTCAATTATTATTGATTTACCATCAAAATGCGCCGGTAAAGTAACAAGTGGTTTTTTCATTTTCATTCCGAAATTTTATTTAAAGATAGCAACATTGTGACAGAATAAAAATCCAAAGTTATAACTTCAAACGAGTCCCACACTTTTTCAGAGAAAGACCGAGTATGCCCGTACTTGTTTCGGCTAGGAGTACGTTTACAAAAACGGTAATAAAAATTATGTTTATTCGGAGTGAATTTTTTCAAATCAGTTTGCCATTTAATCGAACTTTCTCTAAATATCTCTCTTAAGTTGACAACATTGCTAATTACGAGGGGGGTAGAGGTGAGTTAAATATAAATCATTTTCTAACCTTAAAAAGTGTAAAATCTGTATAATTAAAAATACGCCCTCAACTCTGCTCTCGCCGAATGAATAGCATGGGTTGAACCATGTATACGTCCATCGTAACTGACATTTGATTGGAGATTCGTCGAAAAACGATAATCGAAATTGATTCTCCAAAGGAAGTTTTTACCGGTTGTATTTCCCTTTGTTAACTCAAATGGCAGCTGGTTAGATGAGTTATTAACTATTAGTTCGCTTCTTTCTATTTCGAAATTCAATCGGCTCAGATTAGAAAATAAAAAAATTAAACTAACCTGTTGAGAATTTATGTCCAACTGAGTTGCGCTAAATGGATAATAATCGAATGCCCTGGAGATCTCAAACTTAAATCCAACTTCAACTTGACGATAAGGAAAATATGAAAACTTAGTCACAAGTGTATTCGACAATATATCATAATTCCTAAATCCGCCTGCGAAAGATTTTAGCTCATCATTTAAATTTATGTATTCAGTCTGATTTGCAAATTCTTTGATCAATCTTAACCTAACTCGAATTGATTTTTCCTGTTGAAATCTACGCTCATCAGAGATATTGTACTTATTAAATGCGCGCCTCTCAAGAAATCTGAACAATGTATTGAACTCAGAACTGTTTTGAAATAAATAAATATCCTGCTGAATCAGATTGTTCCCTTTTATAGTTGTATTTGGATTTCTAAATGTACTCAATTTCAGCAGGTAAACATTCTTTGCAATTTCGTCTCGACTATTTTCTTCGACTCGTAGATATGTTTCCGTGCTTAGTGGTTTCAAAAAGTCATATAAAAAACCAGAGAATTGTAAATTTTCAAATTCAAATTTGATACGTGAACTTGCTTTTACATCAGTTACAGGGAATAACTCATCTGTCGGAAATGTTGTAAGAATAAAATCGCCATCAAACTTGGTAGGTTCAAATTCGAATTCATCCGCGACACCATTGCTATTTAAGTCCCCTTTGTAGATATAATTTCCCGTTCCTTTTGAAACTCTAAGAAAAACTTTTTCAAGTTTGGCGGATCGTTGAGATGAAGTTTCATAATATAGTTCAAGTCCAGCAAAGCGGTCAAATAAACTTGCTTTACCTAAATATTTTACTACAAGCGAATTGTTGTCGAGAAAACCTTTTGATTTAAATTCATCAGAGAATTTCTTTTGTCTGAATGCTACAGCAAGATTAGAACTCAAATTTCTCAACTGTTTAGTGAAAATGTTTATCTGGAATATATCTGATCTCGATTCTCTAATTAACTTTCCACCCAAAGGGAGGTAATCATTCCTAAAGTTATATTCGCCCGAAATCGAGAGCCAACTTATTTTCTGTATTGTCAACCGTGATATGACATCCACAAATCTAAAACTTCCAAAAGAGACCGAATCAGCGTTATTAATTCTATCATTTTTATTTTCTGCTTCGATACGAACTTCAGGAATAATCCCATCGTAATCGTAATTGATTATTCCAAAATGTCTTTGCCAAATAGAATTAAGGGATTCAGTCTTCGTAGAAGTATGGGTGAAAGAATAATTTGCTTTTAGCTTCTCGATAGGTTCAAGATAAAAATTCATAACAGCTCGATCCGTGGCAAATTTATTTCCCCTTCTTAAGAATCCCAATGATGAATTGAATAAAAATCTTTCACGATTAAAATTCACACTGATTTCTCTCAAACGTTCATCTTCAACTGAAGCAGAAGGTTCCAAATTCCAATTTCTGTTATATTCAACTTCAAAAATCCGATTGATCGAATTATAGGTTTTTTCTGTGAACCTTTCATAGTATGAAAGTCCGGCTGAACCAATTAATTCGTTAAACAGATTTATTCCAAGTGAGTCAAATCCAATTTTAAATCTATATGCTTTGCCAAGATTATTCTGATCGTCAATCGAAGAAAAACGATTTTGATCTTTAGAAGAAACTGACAATTCTAAATCCGTATAAAATCTTTCGAATATCCTTGTTGAAAGAAAAATATTGCCAACTTGACTTAATTCCGGCAGCGGAAGAAGTGCTATAGGTAAATACGAACCACTTCCAATTCCAACAAACTTAAATTGTCCAATCCCAGTTTTTATATAATCCCCCTTTCCAATTCCTACAAACGAAAAGCTTACATTATACAGAGCTTGAACATCGCCGGGAGAATAAAAATATATTTTAACTGACTGTGAATTAATTACAGTATCTTTTTCAACATATAAACCTTGCGGCTGACCGAGCGAGTCATAGCCGACAAATTTAACTCCAGATTTTGAAGCTCTGAGCCGATCACTTCCGCTTAATTCCAAAATATTTTTATCACTTTCAGACAGAATTATATCTATTGGTGCATTTTGATCATCTCCTTCACGAAAATAACTTGCTGCTATTTGTAAATTTCCCTTCAGAATGCTTGAAGTAATTGTGGAACCGAAGAAGCTTCTTTCATATTTTCTGTCAGAATATTCAAAATCAACGGAGATGCGGCTTGCCGATGTGATAATTTTTTTCGGCGTGAAAAATAGCTCACCGGTACTGTAATCAACTGTGTAATCATAATTTTCGCCGCGAGCAAGCTGTTCACCATTAATAAAAACTTTTTCTGTACCTGCCAATACAATTATTTCTCTTTCTCCATTTATTCCGTTAAGACGGTATGGTCCTTGGACACCATCTAAACCGAGAATTGTTTGACTGTTAAATTTTCCTCTAGACGAAGCAAAAGATACACTTCCGCCAAGTTCGCCACCAAGTAAAAACTCTGATCGCAATCCTTGAAGTTTTCTATTTATTACTCCAAACTCACCAATTCTTTTTTCAATTTGAAAATCACCGAACGTCCCTTGAATATTTTTATGACGCAATTCAATAAAAACCTTATCCAATTCTTGAATTGTCTGAGTGTTACCCTCTGGCTGAATAGGAGAATTCTCATCAGTCAATGCTGCAACAATTTCAATATCATCACTCAGTTTGCCAGCAAGCTGCAATCGCAAACCGGAGTTCAGTGACAAATCTTTATTGCTTCC